>Ga0214921_10000128_pt1 | contig 144849 bp, 117 predicted proteins | sample LL1505_MetaG_FD_177992 | JGI IMG/M metagenome (GOLD analysis project Ga0214921, IMG submission 177992) | Freshwater microbial communities from Lake Lanier, Atlanta, Georgia, United States - LL-1505 | ecosystem: Environmental > Aquatic > Freshwater > Lake | place: USA: Georgia | collected... | reverse complement strand
CTCCCCATATCCCGTCGCCGGACGTTCGCCTTCGCCCTCCAGGCTTCGGCTCACTCGGATTTGCCTGCGCTGCGCCATCCATGGCTTCGCTGGTCAAATACGCCGGCGAGCGGGACACGGGGAGCCCGAAGCCTCCTCAACTGGAAAGGGGAGGCGGCGGAGACGGTCGGTGCGATGCGGAAGAGCCGACGGGCAGATACGCGGCTTACACCGAGCGCACCATTACAGTTGAGAAGGGACTAGCGATCGCCCTCGGCGATGGAGCAGCGTACCGCCGGCTCCGACGCCGGCTTGGGTAAGTTGATGCCGTCGCCCGCTTAAATCTGGTAGTCCGCTTCCGAGGCGGGGGCTTCGCCCCGCATGCGGAGTTTCGGCCGCTCGAGGACGACCGTGGTGTGCGGGTCGATCGAGCGGGTGAGCCAGACGTTGGAACCGATCACGGAGCCGTGGCCGATGCGCGTCGAGCCGCCGAGGACGGTGGCGTTGGCGTAGATCACCACACGGTCTTCGATCGTCGGATGCCGCTTCGTGCCACGGACGAGGTTGCCGTCGCCATCGGTCTGGAAGGAGAGTGCGCCAAGCGTGACGCCCTGGTAGAGCTTCACGCGGCTGCCGATCTCGCAGGTCTCGCCGATGACGACGCCTGTGCCGTGATCGATGAAGAAGTGGTCGCCGATCGTGGCACCGGGATGGATGTCGATGCCGGTGCGGGCGTGGGCCCATTCGGCCATCATCCGAGGGATGAGCGGCACCTCCAGCCCGTGCAGGAGGTGGGCCAGGCGGTGGATCGTGACGGCCTCCAGGCCGGGGTAGCAGAAGATCACCTCGTCGAGCGTCCGCACGGCCGGATCGCCATCGTAGGCAGCTTGGACGTCGGTGGCGAGCACCCGGCGGAGGTCGGGGATGCGTTCGAGGAATTCGACCGCCTTGGCCTGTCCGAGGGCTTCGAAGTCGGCCTCCTCGGTGCAGTGCTGCACGGCGTCGGACAGGGCAGGGGGCTCGACACCGTGCTCGGCCGCCGCATGCTGGGCGGCGACACTGTGCCGGAGCGCCCGGCCGATCTGCGTCGTGAGCTTGTCATGCAGCCCGTCGATGAGATCACCCACATGGTAGGTGACGTTGCCGAGGTGGAGATTCTCCCGGCGCCGATAGCCCGGATAGAGAATCTCCTTCAGATCCTCGCAAGCCGCGATGATCGACTCGTAGTTCGGGAGCGGGCAGTGACCGAGATAATGAATCGTGGGGACCGCCTGGTAGGTCTCCACGATCCGTCGGGTGAGCTCGGGCAACTGCTCCTTGAGACGGACGTCTGTGGCCATGAGATTGGATCGTAGGATCGGGCTCCGCCGCCAGCAACACAGGGCGGCGTCCGCCCTGTCGATGCCCCCGGAACGCCATCCGTACGGTCGGCCTCGGACGCGGCAAAAATTGAGTGATCCTCGGGGTTTTTCCGCTCCGCGGCCCAACGCCGGAGGTCTCGGCAGAACGGGCGAAGTCTGCGGGATCCGGACGGCTGGCTTTAGGCGGGGCCCTCGCTGCAGGCGGCCGCGGCGGCGGCGAGCGAGAGCCCCCCGTCGTAGAGTGCCCGGCCCACGATGCAGCCTGCGGCACCGATCCCTGCCACGCGGGTGAGGTCGTCTGCCTCCGCGATGCCCCCGGAAGCGACGACCGGCAGCTTCACGCCGCGGATCATCTCGTCGAGTGCCGCCAGGTTGGGGCCACCCAGCGTGCCGTCGGTCGCGATGTCGGTGTAGACGAGGGCGGCCAACGGCAGGTGCTCCGACCGCCGGGCCACCTCGAGCGCCGTGAGCCGGCTCGTCTCCACCCAGCCCCGCACAGCGACATTTCCATCACGGGCATCGAGCCCCAGCACGATCCTGCCGGGTAAGGCATTCGCCATCGCCTGGAGGAGCGTTGGCTGCTCGATCGCGATGCTGCCGACCACGATGCGGGCGACACCCGCCGCGGCATAGCGTCGCGCGGTGTCGAGTGAACGAATGCCGCCGCCCACCTGGCAGGGCACGCCGGCGGCTTTCGCCATCCGCTCGATCAGATCGATCTGCACGGGCTCCCCGGCCTTGGCGCCGTCGAGGTCGACGATATGCAGCCGCCGCGCTCCCGCGGCGACGAACTGCCGCGCCATCGCGAGAGGATCGTCGCCGAAGACCGTCTCCCGGGCATAGTCACCCTGGAGAAGCCTCACGCATTTCCCACCCCGCAGATCGATCGCTGGCCAGAGTTCCATCGCCTACAGTCTCCGGAGGGCATCACGCCAGGTAGGAGGCAAGGAGCCTGAGGCCAGCCGCCTGGCTCTTCTCAGGATGAAATTGGGTGGCGAACAGCCGGCCGCGTCGCACCGCCGAGCAGAAAGGGCCGCCATAATCGGTCGTCGCGGCGATGATGCCGGTGTCATTCGGCCGGGCATGGTAAGCATGCACGAAGTAGAAGAAGTCGTCCGCCCCGCCACCGGTCGAACGCTCGGCGGTCCCGTTCCAGGCGACCGTGTTCCAGCCCATGTGCGGCACTTTCATACCGGCTGGAAGATCGAACCGGACGACGTCTCCCGCCAGCACGCCCAGACCGGCATGTCGCCCGCCCTCGAGGCCGGTCTCGAAGAGCAGCTGCAGCCCCATGCAGATGCCGAAGAAGGGACGATCGGCCCGCAGGTGGGCGATGATGGGCTCGACGAGCCCCCTGGCATGCAATTCCCGCATCGCGTCGCTGAAGGCACCCACGCCGGGCAGAATCAGCCGGTCGGCGTCTGCCACGCGGTTTGGGTCGTCCGTGATGATCGCGGCCACACCCAGCCGCTCGCAGGCTTTTTGCACGCTGCGAAGATTCCCGCTGCCGTAATCGACGATGGTCACCATGCCGCGAGTGTAACGGCCACGGCGTCAGCCGCCACCTGCCGTCGCAGCGGCCGGATGCGCGGCCGCCGAGCTGTCGGCCCCGGATCGCTCCGGATAAATGACCAGCTCGATCCGCCGGTTGCGGGCCCGGCCTGCCGCCGTGGCGTTCGACACCACCGGGTGGTTCGGGCCGTGGGCGACGAGGAACAGTTGGCCTTGCTTCAGCGACGTGCGACTGGTGAGAAAGTCGAACACTGCCGACGCGCGGGCGACGCTCAACTGGTGCTGCGATCCCCATGATGCATTCTTGAGCGGCTCGGTATCGGTGTGCCCCTCGATGCCGAGAAAGTGGCCAGGATAGACCCGCTCGACCTCGTCCGAAATCTGGGTCAGGAGCGCCGTGCCGGCGGGCATCAGGTTGGCACCGCCAGACTCGAACAACGTATCGGCCGGGATCTCGATCCGCACGACACCGCCATCCGTGCGCTTCTCGACACCTGTCAGTGCGAGCGTCGTCATCGCCGACTGCATCGCAGTCGGCGTCATCGTGCCGGGCGGGGCCGCCGGGGCGGCCGGCGGCGATTGCGGCCCCACGGCACGGACCTGAGCCAACTGGGTGGATGTGCTTGCGAGCTGGTCGCGCAGCGCCGTGATTTCATCCTGCATCACCTGCGCCTCCTGGCGGCTCCTGGCCAGGCCCGCCTCGAGCTGCCGCGGATCGGCATCGACGAACGACGGAGCTGCGGGGACCGACGCTGTCGGAGCGAAGGCAGCCACGCCCGGGGGCTGCGTGACACCAGGCTGCACGGGCGCCGGGGACTGCCGGAAGGGATTCTGCGTGCAGCCGGTGAGGCACGAAGCGACCGCCGCGAACACGGCCAGCCCGGTGGTCAGACTCCGTCCATTCACCATGCATCCAGCTCCGAGCCACTCGGGAAGGCCGGGATCCTAGGGAGTCGGGGCGGTCCGGACAAGGCCTTCACGCGGCCCGAAACGTCAGGCAGATCGGCGGAAAAACTGCCAGACCGACAGGGTCACGGCGGTCAGGACGACGACCGCCGCGATCACCAACGACAATTGGCCCGGCTGCTCGAAGTGCACGGCGGTGGCTCGCCAGAGCGGTCGCCATGCGACCACCACGAGCACCATCGCGAGGCACAGGCTTGGGCCGAAGGGCAGTTCGTTCTCACGGTGGCGGAGAAACTGGGCCATGCCGTGGCCGAGGCCGATGAATGCGGCCAGGAAAAACGTGAGCACGCACGCCTGCCATCCGAGCCAGGCGCCCGCCATCGCCATCAACGTCACATCACCGAGGCCCATGGCCTCCTTGCCCAGGGCATACGACGCACCGGCCCTGGTCGCCCAGACGAGGCCTCCCGAAACGGCCAGCCCGACAAGCGCGCTCAGGAGGCCATCGAATCGTTCGGTACCGAGCCACCAGGCGGCCGTCACCATGCACAGCCCGACGAGGATGAGAAGGGTTCGCGGAGCACGCCAGCGGGCTCCATCGTCAGGGGGTGGTTCGGTGCACACCAGCCACCACGCCGCGAAGATTGCTGCGGCGAGCGCGAGCCCTGCCACGTGAGGCGCTGCGGTGAACGCCCCGCCTGTCGCTGCCTCGAGGCCTCCGTACCAGCCGAGCACGTCGGCCTGCATGGCGGGCGCGGCGAACGATCTGGGCACTTCCACCGCCACCGGGAGCAGGACCCGGGGCCAGGCCCACGCCGCAGCCAGGCCTGTGAGCGTTCCCGGGAGCGTGATCCAGTCGGGAATCACCCGCTGGCGGAAGTCGATCCAGGTCGCCGCAGCGAGCAGCCAGAAGAGGACGAGGTGGGCGATGGAGCGAAGTACGAACTCGTTCTGCGGTAGGCCAGCCGGGCTGAACGCTGACACTTGCCCCCGGGCGATGATTTCCCACCACCACAGCCCAGCGGCCCCCGCTGCCGCGGCCATCGGAACGAGCGTCCACGCCCTCGGTCGAATGGGCGCGTCTCCAGTGATCCGAAACCACTCGGCAACGGCCCGGCAGAGCAGATGCCCGAGAACGGCGCCGGTCACGAGGGCCGCCAGGCCGCCTGCGGGCCCATGTATCCACGTGAGCATCATCGCAGGCATCACGGTGTGCCCCCGCCGACCCCGACGCCCCGGCCCTCGAGCCAGGCTGCGATCCGCTCCGCCACCTCGGCCGGCGATCTGTCGGCCGTATCGATCGCCCAGTCAGCGCACGCCGCATAGAGCGGCTCTCGCACCCGCAGCGCCACATCGACCTCCGCGAGGGCGTCGGTGCCCTGCAGAGCCGGCCTGCGGTCGAACGTGAATGGATCGGCCGCGAGCCGCTCACGGATCGTGGCGGCGGGCGCCGTCAGCCAGATGATCGGTCGGCCGAGTTCGGTGAGAAGCCGTCGATTCGCGTCGCGGATGACGACGCCACCGCCGGTGGCCAGCACACCGTGGAACGTCTCCAGAAGACTCGCCAGTACGTCTGCCTCGGCATCCCGAAATGCTCCTTCACCGCGATCGCGCACGAGCGTGGCGATCGTGCACCCGAGCCGCTCCTCGAGCACCGCATCGGCGTCGATCCAGGAGGCCGCGCGGAGGGAGGCGAGCAGCCGCGCCACCGTCGATTTGCCGGTGCCGCGATACCCGATGAGTGTGGCGATCGGCATGCTGAACCCTACGCCGGCTGTTTGGCTGAAGCGGTGGCCCGCTTGAGCGCGTCGCGCATCACGTGCTGGGGGGCCTCACGATCGTGCCAGAGTCGAAATTGGATGGCTGCCTGCCGAACGAACATGTCGACGCCCGTCACGATCCGACAGCCGATCGATCGGGCTTCCTTCACCAGCAGCGTGTTTTCAGGATTATAGACCGTGTCGAAGACGATCATGTACGACCGCAGGTGCTCCCTGTCGAAGGGCGTCTCGTCGACGTTGGGGTGCATGCCGACGGGAGTCGCATTGACGAGGCAGTCGTAGGGAAGACGGTAGCGGGCGGCCCAGTCGACGGCCTTGCAGCCAACTTCAGCGGCGATCTTCTTGGCACGGTCGAGCGTGCGCGAGGCCACGGTCACGTCGACGCCGCGATGCCGGAGTGCGAACGCGACCGCCCGCGCCGCCCCGCCCGCGCCGAGCACGAGCGCAGTCTTCACTCCCAGGCCTTCGGCCGTCGAGTCTTGCTCGCGAATGGCCGCCTCCAGGCTCTCGACCGCCGCCGTGGCATCGGTGTTGGAGGCGGATACGCCTGCCGGCTTGAAGGTGAGCGTGTTGGCGGCCCCGATGGACTTGACGAGGTCGTCTTGCAGCGTCGTCAGGGGAAGCACCGACTCCTTGTGCGGGATCGTCACGCTCAGGCCCGCCAGCGGCCAGCGGCCGGCACCCGAGAGAAACTCTCCGATCTGTTCGGCCGGCACCCGGAAGGGCAGGTAGACGGCGTCGATCCCTTCTGCGGCGAGCGCGGCATTGTGAACCACCGGGCTCAGGCTGTGCGCCACCGGGTCGGCCACCACGCCATACACCCGCGTCTTGGGCCCGATCGCATCATAGCGGTAGACGTCGCGCATCTGCCGCCAGCCGATCTGCCCGGGAGCGAGGACGCGGTCGTCGTGAAACGTGGCGAACGTGAACGGTGCACCAGCACGGCCGGCCAGCACCCTGGTCGGCATGCCGATGTCGCCCATGCAGACGCCCACGGTCGGCACTTTGCTCGCCCGCACCATATCCAGCATCCGCAGGTTGTCGGTCGGGTGGTTTGCCATCGTGGCGATCTTGACGATGTCGGCATCCAAGCCGGCGAGCCGCTTGTGCAGGGCCGCCAGGTCGGGCGGCGTCTTGTGGAAGTCGTGGTGGCTGACGATCCGCTTCGTCGCCCCGTACCGGGGCACCTTGGCGGCGATGTCGTCCTCGAGGTCGACGTATTCGGCTCCCTCGCCGATCGCCGTGCGGAGCACGAGCAGCCGCTCCTCCTCCGAACCTTCCCACCTGCCTCCATCCACGACACGCCGGCAGGTGACGATCACCGGGCAGGGACGCTCCTGGAGAAGCCGCTTCACCTGCACGTTGCCCTGGATGTAATCGAGCCGCAGCTCCACCAGCCGGATGCCTTGCTCGGCCAGATGCCGATGCTCGGCGATCACGTGCCGATGGCGACCACGCCCGATGCTCACGCAGATCATCATGTTCTCCAGTTGAGCGACGAACCGCACGCTGCGATTCAGGTACGACGGAACTGCCGATCGAGCTCCAGCCTCGACAGCGTGAGCGACGTGGGACGCCCGTGGGGACAGTGATGGGAATCCGGCACGCTGCGCCGCTCGCGCACGAGCGCATCGACCTCGGCCTGCGACAGCGGGTCGCCGGCCTTGATGGCGGCCTTGCAGGCCAGGCCGTGGAGGATCTCGTCGACGAGCATGCCCGCAGAGGTGGCCGAGGCGGCGAGCCGGCCGAGCACCTCGCGCACGAGCACGGCCGCAGGCACCTTCCCGGCCAGCGCCGGCTTCGAATTCACCACGACGGTGGCACCGCCAAAAGGCGCCACCCGCATGCCCGCGCGGCCCAGAGCCTCGGCATGCTCCGACACCAGCTCCAGTTCGGGCGGCGACAGATCGACGGTCTCGGGCACGAGCAACTGCTGCACCTCGAGTGCGCCGGCCGCCACCGACTCGCGCAGCCGCTCATAGAGCACACGCTCGTGGAGCGCGTGCTGATCGATCACCTCGATGCCAGCGTCGCTTTCGACGACGATGTAGCGATCGTGCATCTGAACCGCCATCTCGGCATGCACGGGCTGGGTCACTGAGGCCGGTGCTGCGTCTTCCCAGGGCGGGGGCGCGGCGTGCGGCCGGATCGCCTGGCTCTGACCGACGCCCGCCATTCCGCCGGGCGGCACCGGAAACGGCGTGAACGACGCCCCGCCGCCGGCGAAGGGCAGGGGAACAGTGTCGCGGCCAGCCCACCCCGCCGACACCGGCGGATCGAGCCGCGCCGTAAGATCGCAGGCCAGAAATTTGGCCCGCAGTGTCGACAGCACGAGTCGGTAGAGCCGCGAGGGATCTCGAAACCGCACCTCCATCTTGGCGGGATGCACGTTGACATCGACCATCTCGGGCGGCAGCTCGATCTCGAGAAAGACGATCGGCTGGCGACCCGAAAGCAACAGGCCCCGGTAGGCCTCCTGGACGGCGTGCAGGATCGACCGATCACGAAAGGGCCGGCCAGCGACGAACAGGTGCTGGAGGCGGCCGCTGGCCATGTCGTCGTCGGGGCGGCCGACGAATCCACGCACCGCCACTTCGCCGTCGCGTCCCTCGACCTCGAGCAGGCGGTCGGCGAGCTTCTGGCCGAACAGCCCGCCGATCCGGCCGCGCCAGGAATCCGTGGCCTGCAGCTCGTGGATGCGGCGACCATTGTGGGACAGGCTCATCGCGACGCCAGGATTCGCGAGCGCCGTCCGTACGAAGGCCTCGGATGCATGCGACCACTCGGTGGCAGCGGCCCGCAGGAACGCCCGCCGGGCCGGCACCTTGGCGAACAATTGATGCACCTCGACGGTCGTGCCGACGGGCATCCCCCGCGGAGCGACGCCGCCTGCCTGGCCGTTGTCGACCTCGATCTCGGCCCCGGCCTCGGCTCCGATGGGCCGCGACCGGATCACGAGCCGTGCGACTTCACCCACCGAGGCGAGGGCCTCGCCGCGGAAGCCGAGCGTCGAGATCCGCTCGAGGTCCTCGGCGACCCGCAGCTTGCTCGTGGCGTGCGGCGACACGGCCAAGGGCAGATCGTCCGGCTCGATGCCGCAGCCGTCGTCGACGACCCGCACGAGCCCGACGCCGCCCTCGTCGAGCGTGACATCGATCCGCCCGGGCTTCGCGTCGAGGGCGTTCTCCAACAGTTCCTTCACGACGCTGGCCGGCCGCTCGACGACCTCGCCGGCGGCGATCCGATTGACGACCGAAACGGGGAGTATGTGGATCCTTCCCATGCTTGCCGCGACTGCTGCACCTTTCACGACAGCTGAAATTCCTTGATCTTCCGATACAGCGTGCGCTCGCCGATGCCGAGCATCTCGGCGGCCTGCTCGCGATTGCCACCGGTGAGCTTGAGCGTCTCGCCGATGAATAGCCGCTCGATCTCCTCGAGCGGCTTCCCGACGAGGCTGGCGAGCCCCATCGGCTGCCCGTCGGCGGCGGCCTGCCCCGCGGTGCTGGCCGGATCCAGCTCGACCGGCAGATCGTCCACGTCGAGTGTCTCGTCGCAATCCACGACAACCATGCTTTCGATGACGTTGCGCAACTGGCGCACGTTACCGGGCCAGGCATACGCCCCGAGCCTCATCCGGGCCGCCAACGACATCCCCTTGATCGCTTTGCCGTGCCGCTTGGCGAACTGCCGCACGAAGTGCTCGATCAGGAGCGGAATGTCGGCTGCCCGTTCCTGCAGCGTCGGGATCGCGATCGTCACCACTTTGAGGCGGTGATACAGGTCGCTCCGAAACGCACCGCTGGCGATCGCCTCCTCGAGATTGCAATTGGTGGCCGACAGCAGCCGCACGTTGACCTGCACCGGCGTGTTCGAGCCGACCCGTGTGATCTGGCCCGACTCGAGCACCCGCAGGAGCTTGATCTGCGTGGCCAGCGGCATGTCACCGACCTCGTCGAGGAACAGGGTGCCGCCGTTGGCATACTCGAACTTCCCCATCCGATCGCTCGACGCGTCGGTGAACGCCCCCCGCACGTGTCCGAAGAGTTCGCTCTCGAGAATGTTCTCGCTCAGGGCGGCACAGTTGAGGGCGACGAATGGCTTGGCCTTGCGCGGGCTGTTCTGGTGGATCGCCTGCGCCACGAGTTCCTTGCCGGTGCCGGTCTCTCCCTGAATGAGCACCGTGGCGTCGGTGGGGGCGATCCGCTTGAGACGCTCGATGAGCGCGAGCATCTGCGGGCTCGACCCGACCACGCCCTCGAAGCCGAACTTCTCGTCGAGCCGGCGATTCAGCTCGAAGTTTTGCCGCTTGAGCCGGACTCCCTCCGAGGCCTTGTCGACGGCCGCCCGCAGTTGGCCGAGATCGAGCGGCTTCTGCAGGTAGGTGAAGGCGCCCTGCTGCATGGCGGCAACGGCGGAGGGCACGGTCCCATGGCCGGTGACCACGATCACTTCCGTCTCGGACGACGCCTGCTTCGCTCGTTCGAGGATCTGCAGGCCGCCGATGTCGTTCATCATGAGGTCGGTGACGACGACGTCGAACGGCTCCTGCGCGATACGTTTCGCCCCCTCCGAGCCACTCCCGGCCACGATGCACTCGTACCCCAGGCGGCTCAATCCCTCGCCGACCGTGCGGGCGTGGAGGATGTCGTTGTCGACGACGAGCACGCGGACGGCCCCGGGCGGGCCGCCGGACGCGCCGGAAGAGGATTCACGGGACTGGGCCATGCGAACGATCGTACGAAGCGACGCCTGTGCCCGTCCAGTTCCGTGGCTGCTACCGCGTCGGCGGGCCGACGGTCGGAAGCCGGGGCGGCGCCGGGAGCCAAATCGTGACCTTCGTACCGCGGCCCGGCGTGCTCTCGATGTCGATCGTGCCACCGTGCGCCTCGATGATCTTCCGTGCGGTGGGCAGCCCCAGCCCGGAGCCTCCCTGCTTGGTCGTGTAGAACGCCCGGAAGACCTTCGCGAGCGTCTCCTCGTCCATGCCGGGGCCGGTGTCGATCATTTCGAGCACGACCCCGAGCCCCTTCGGCCGTGTCCGCACCACGAGTTGGCCGCCGCCCTCCATCGCCTGCACGGCGTTGATGAGGAGGTTCAGCACCGCCGACCGAAACGTCTCCCGATCGAGCCGCACGTTTGGCAGCTCCGGATCGAGGTACCGCACCACCTCCACGCCGGCATCCCGAGCCTGGGGCCCGTAGAAGTCGAGCAGTTGCTCCACCTCGGCATTGAGGCTTCCTGGCTCGATCGACAGTTTCTCCTGGCGGGCGAAGTCGAGGAAATCGCCGAGCAACTTCTGAAGCCGATCGCATTCGTGCCGCACGAGCTCGATCTTCGCCCTCGCCCGCCGGTCGCGCTGCTTCGTCGGCGAGTCATGATCGGTGCTCTCAAAGTCCTCCGCGAGGAGCTCCATATTGAGCCGGATCGTGGAGAGCGGATTGCGGATTTCGTGGGCCAGGGCCCCCACGAGCTCCGCAAACTCCGCATACGTCTCCGCCCGCGAGCGGGCCGACTCGTCATCCGACGACATGGCCGACCGAGCCCCGGGGGAAGGATGAAGCCCGCTCCGTTACGACGGGTTGCCGCCGCCGTTCTCCGCCATTTCCCGCATCGCGACCTTGCGGCTGAGCTTGACGCGGTCTTGATCGTCGACCGCGATCACCTTGACCCGCATCACGTCGCCGACCTTGCAGAAGTCGGCAACGCTCTTCACAAAATCGTCGGAGAGCTCGCTGACGTGGCAGAGGCCGTCCTTGCCCGGCACAAGTTCGACGAAGGCGCCGAAATCCTTGATGCTCGTGACCCGGCCTTCGTAGATCCGGCCCACTTGAATCGAGGCCGTGAGCGCCTCGATCTTGCCCATGGCCGCCATCGCCCCCTCGGCGTCGTGGCTGGCCACCGTCACGGTGCCGTCGTCCTCGACCTCGATGCTGGCGCCGGTCGACTCCTGGATCGCACGAATCGTCTTGCCGCCGGGGCCGATAAGCAGGCCGATCTTCTCGGGATTGATCTGCGTCCGCAGCAGACGCGGCGCCCAGGGGGAGATTTCCGCACGCGGGCGGCGGATCGCCGAAAGCATCGACCGCAGGATCTCGAGCCGCGCCTCGCGCGACTGCCGCAGCGTGGCCTCGATGATCGCCGCCGAGATGCCGTCGATCTTGAGATCGAGCTGGATGCCGGTGATGCCGTTTTGCGATCCGGCGATCTTGAAATCCATGTCGCCGTAGTGGTCTTCGTCACCGATGATGTCGGTGAGCAGCACCCACTTGTCCTCCGACTGCTTGACGAGGCCCACCGAGATGCCGGCCACGGGGTTGGTGATCGGCACGCCTGCGGCCATCAGGCCAAGGGTGGCGCCACAGACGCTCGCCATCGAACTCGAGCCGTTCGACTCGAGGATGTCGGAGATCACGCGGATCGTGTAGGGAAAGGTGTCGGGCTCGGGCAACACCGGCTTCACGCTGCGCTCAGCGAGCGCACCGTGGCCGATTTCGCGCCGGCCCGGACCACGGATCGGCCGCACCTCGCCCACGGAGAACGAGGGGAAGTAGTAGTCGAGCATGAATTTCTTCGAATACTCATCGATCAGGCCATCGACCCGCTGCTCATCCTTGCCGGTGCCGAGCGTGATCGTGACCAGGGCCTGCGTCTCACCCCGCTGGAACATGGCCGAGCCGTGCACCCGCGGCAGCAGATCGACCTCGCAGGAGATCTGGCGAAGCGTGCTGTAGTCGCGGCCATCGGGACGGCGGCCCTCGAGGATCAGCTCGCGGACGGCCCGCTCCTCGAGGCCGTGCCACACGTGCGCGAAGTCGCCATCGCTCACGCCGCCGGCGTCGCCTGCCTTGCCCGGGGCGGGCTCGCCGGGCACCACGGCGGCCTTGGCCCGCTCGCGGAGGGCCTTCACGGCCTGACCGCGATCCTGCTTGACCTCGATCGCCTTGGCGGCCTTCAAGTCGCCGAGGTAGTCGCGGGTCAGCCGGTCGCGGAGGTGCGTGTAGTCGGCGAGCACGTATTCCTTCTTCGGCTTTCCGGCCTTTTGCACGAGCTCGTGCTGCATCGCGCAGATCTCACGGACGTAGCGGTGCGCCTCGGCGATCGCCTCGAGCATGCGGTCTTCGGGGATCTCGCGGGCGAAGCCCTCGATCATGAGCACCGCCGTCTCGCTGCCGGAGATCACGAGATCGAGGTCGCTTTCCTCGAGCTGGTCCTGCGTGGGGAACGGAATGAAGCGGCCGTCGACCTGCGCCAGCCGCACGCTGCCGAGCGGGCCCCGGAAGGGCAGCGGCGAAACACAGAGCGCCGCCGAAGCACCGTTCATCGCGAGCACGTCGCCGTCGTTTTGCTTGTCGCTCGACAGCACCGACGCCTGGATCTGCACCTCGTCGAAAAAGCCGTCGGGGAAGAGCGGCCGAATCGGCCGATCCATCAAACGGCTGGTGAGCGTCTCCTTCATCGTGGGCCGACCCTCACGCTTGAGGAAGCCGCCCGGAAACTTGCCGGCTGCAGCGGCACGCTCGCGGTAGTCGCAAGTGAGCGGAAAAAAATCGATGCCGGGCCGCGGAGCGCCGGTGGCGGCGGCCACGAGCACCGTCGTGTCGCCGTAGCTCACCAGCACACTGCCGGCGGCCTGCTTGGCGAGGAGGCCCGTTTCCATGGCGAGCACATGGCCGCCGATCGTGCGTTCAACTCGTACCTTCATGATTTGCTTCTCTTTCTTCCCTTCATGGCCGACCTCAGCGGGTCGGACCAGCCTTCATAAAAATCCAATAGCCACAATGTTTGTCTTGGCGGTTTACCTTGGCGACAGCGCCAGCGACGCGGCCCTCGTCCCCAAAACCTCTCCGGGCCCGGTGTCCGGCCGGCGGGATCTGCTCCCGGCCCGGCTCGCCTTCAACCAGCGCTCTCCCCGGCCTGCTAGGGCGAAGTCCCGTCCCGCTAGGGCGAAGTCCCGTCCCGCTAGGGCGAAGTCCCGTCCCGCTGGCGCGAAGGAAAGAGCGGGTCACTACTTGCGGATCTCCAACCGCTTGATCACGTCGAGATACCGCTGCGGCGCGATGCGCTTCAGGTAATCAAGAAGCCGGCGACGCCGGCTCACCATCATGAGCAGGCCGCGACGGCTCGCGTGGTCCTTCGAGTGCTTCTTGAAGTGATCCGTGAGGTGCGAAATCCTGCCCGAGAGGAGGGCGATCTGCACCTCCGCAGACCCCGTGTCGGCGGTGCCGCGACGGTAACTACCGATCAGTTCTTTCTTGCGATCTTTCGTCAGCATCAGCCGTTGTTTCGCCCCGTCATGGGACGACCCTACTTGGGTCAGCGGGCACCTGCACTGGCCGGTATCCGCAGGTGCCCAATGCACCCGCACGCATGTCGACCGGCACGCCTGCCGCGTGGGTTCGAGCGACCAGATTGCCCTGATCGACTCGACGCCACGAGTGTACCGAACGGCCCTTCCGCTGCAACAGCGGCCCGATGGATCACCCGCTCCGTGCGGAATTCAGCCGCCCCTTCAGCCCTCGCCGTCGGCACCCTGGACAGCGATTGCGGCACCGGCACGGCGCCCACCCGGCGGGTGGTGGACGACATTCCAGGCCAACCCCAGTCGCTCCATCGCCAGGATCGCCCAGTAGGTGACGTCGACCTCCCACCACTTGTGGCCGTGCTTTGCCATCCGCTGAAACGCGTGGTGATTGTTGTGCCACCCCTCGCCGAAGGCGAGCAGGCCGACCCACCACAGGTTTCGGGAGTCGTCGGTGGTCTCGTAGTTGCGGTAACCCCACATGTGGGACGCGGAGTTTACGAGCCACGTGACGTGAAACACGATCACCATCCGCACCGCCAGGCCCCACACGAGCCACGACACACCGGTGGCCGGTCCGTAGAGCGACCACCCCAGGCTGAGCAGGACGGCGCCTGCGAGCACGTGCCAGAGAATGAATGTCTTGTGGAGGGCGAGGATCGCAGGATCGCGGGCGAGGTCCGGCGCCCAGCGGCTCACGTGGGCGGCCAACTCGGCGGCCGTGTGCTTGCGAAACAGCCAGATCATGTGAGCCCACCAGCCGCCTTCACGGGGCGTGTGCGGATCTCCGTCCTGATCGCTGAAGGCGTGATGCTTGCGGTGGTTCGCCACCCAGTCGATCGCCGACCCCTCACCGGAGATGCCCCCCAGGAATGCGAAAAACACCTTCACGGGCCGCCACGTGGAAAAACTGCTGTGCGTGAGCAGCCGATGGTAGCCCAGGCAGACGCCGAGACTGCCGGAGATGTAGTACAGCGACAGGCAAATTGCGAGCCCCGACCAGGTGAAGCAAAAGGGTGCGGCCAATGCCGCCAGATGAATTCCACCGATCCAGATGACGACGGGCCAGTCGATGTCGGCCCAGCCGCTGCCCGCGTAGGCTCGTCCGTCGCGCCGCGGCTCTTTCTCATGCTTCTGCAACGGAGCAGCCGCGACGACGTCGGCGTCGGAATCGAGCAGGTCGCACGGCATGGGCACGGTTGCCATGGGGTTCCTCTTCTGAAGGCCAGAGCGTCGCGGACATCGGACGCTGATGTCGGTACTCTGACGTTTTTCGACAAATCTGCCAGCCTCCACCCGTCAGCAACCGGTCTCACCTGTGTCAAGAATGCGTCAAAAGCTGCCGGCATCGGGAAGCACGGACATCAGCCAGACGCTCGTCGGCGTGGCCGGCACCGCCGGCCGGCCGTCCGGCGAGAAAAACCAGGCGAGCCTCGTCATGGGCACGGCAGCCACGGGTTCATCGAGGATGCTCAACCCCTGAACGGTGAGGATCGCCTGCTCGCCCCCCTCGGCCGACCGCATGCGCAGGCCAGCGTCGTCGATCACGAGCCGGCAAGCGAGCCGGTCGAACCGCCGCACCGCATCACCACCGATCGAGCGATAGGCCGGCCCTGGACGGCACCCGAAGCTGCTGACGAGGCCGTCGAGCGCCCGCTGAGGGAGCGTCCCTGCCGACGCGGACACGAGCATGTCGCAGGCGACGAGCCGGCCTGCGGCAAATCGCAGGCTCTTGACGGTGATCATCGCCTCTCCTTGGACCGCCCCGCCACCTGCGGCCAGCACACTGCCGAGCGCGGCATGCTCCACCGTGCCCACCGCGGTGCCCGACCACCCTTCCGCATTCGATACGGCATCGATCCGGCCGCTCACGACCGCCTGGTCGCCGGCCATGTCGGCCCATCCGGAAAACCCGGGCACGAGCGCCGCGAGAATCGCCAGCGGAACCGCCTCTGCGACAGTGCCCTCGACGGCGAGCCCCTCGGGGCCCGCCCGCACCCTCGCTTCGTCGGCCGAGGAGGGCTCACGACGACAACGCATGGCGCGGTGATCATCGACGGCCACACACTCGACGTGCCATCCGTCCGGTGCGGCGTCGTGCACGCCAGCCACGGGCAGCCAGGCCACGTCGCCGACGTCGACGACCCATGCATCAGGAAATCGTGTCGGCCGCAGCAGCCATTCGCCGGCGATGCCGGCCAGCGTGCGCACAGCCTCCGGCGAACACTCGAGCCGGGGCACCCGCACGCGCACCTCACCGACCGCCCGCTCCACCTCGACGTGCGGCACGCGCACTGCGTCGTCATGAGCCGCGGCGCCGAGAGTCACTTGCGTGAGCCGGAGCACACCCGGGCGGGGATGGCCGACCGCACGAACCGCGACCGGCAGGCCGAGATGCACCGCCGCCGCCCGCGCGACGGCATCCACGTGGCCGCTCGAGTGCCACCACCACGCGATCGTCGCGAGCGCGGCGCAGGGCACCACGCCCGCCAGCACGAACAGCGTGCGCACGGTACGCCTACGGTCCGCGGACTGCTCGATGAACATCCTTGTTCACCTCCGGATTTCCAGGCTCCGCGTCAGCGGGCCCGGGCGAGATCGTGATACAGCCGAACCCGTGCCTGCATCTCTTCCACGCTGTCGCCACCGAACTTGTCGACCACCGCCGCCGCCACCTCGAAGGCCACTACGTTTTCCACGATCACACTGGCCGCGCTCACCGCGCACACGTCGCTGCGCTCGTAGGCCGCCTCTTCCGGCTGCTTCGTCCGCAGGTTCACCGACCCAAGCGGCTTCCGCAACGTGCTGATCGGCTTCATGGCGGCCCGGATCACGAGCGGCTGGCCGTTGGTCATCCCGGCCTCGAGGCCGCCCGCATTGTTCGTGGGCCGCGTGAACCCGAGCGTGGGGCCGGCGCGGTCTTCCGCCGAATAGTGGATCGCGTCGTGCACCTGCGAGCCGCGGCGCCGAGCCGCCTCGAACCCCAGGCCGATCTCCACACCCTTGATCGCCTGCACCGCCATCACCGCCTGGGCGAGCCGGCCGTCGAGCTTCCGATCCCACTGCGCGTGCGTGCCGAGGCCGATCGGCAGACCATCGACCCGCACTTCGACCACGCCGCCGAGCGTGTCGCCCTCCTTACCGACGCGGTCGATCAGCGCCGTCACCTCGGCATCACGTTCGGGATGCAGCGAATAGATGGCACTCGTGTCGCGAAGCGCGCGCAGTTCGTCGAGCGTGCCCGCACGGTCGCCGAGCCGCACGTCGCCCAGCTCCGTCACCCAGCCGGCGACGTCGATACCGAACACGGCGAGGAGCTGTCGGGCGAGGCCGCCCGCCGCCACCCGGGCGGCTGTTTCACGGGCACTCGCCCGCTCGAGCACGGCCCGCACCCCGCCGAGGTGCTTGATCGCTCCCGGCAGGTCGGCGTGGCCAGGCCTGGGCCGATCGACATCGTCGAGCTTTTCGAGCTTCGCGTCTTTGTTGACCACCTGCAGCGCGAGCGGGCTGCCAAGCGTGACGCCCCGCCACAGCCCCGACAAAAACGTGACGGCGTCCGTCTCGATCCGCTGCCTGCCGCCGCGGCCGTAGCCTCCCTGACGGCGCACGAGCTCGGCATCGATCTTCGCCACATCGACCGCTAGTCCGGCGGGAAAGCCATCGACGAGGGCGACAAGGGCCGGGCCGTGTGATTCTCCGGCGGTCCAGTAACGCAGCATGGATAGAGCAGGAAGGCTGTTGTCGGGCAGAAGAACCCGATTCTAGTTCGAAAAATCCCGCTCCCCTAGACCACTTCCTCCTGGCGGCCTCACGGGGTTTTTCCGGTCAGGAGCCGGCAGGCCTCGAAATACTTCTCCCGCGTCTTTGCCACCACCTCGGCGGGCAGGGCAGGGGGCGGGCTGGCCTTGTCCCAGCCGCTCTGCTCGAGCCAGTCGCGCACGAACTGCTTGTCGAACGAGTCGGGCACGCGGCCGGGGGCGATCGCCGCGGCGGGCCAAAATCGCGAACTGTCGGGCGTCAGCACCTCGTCCACGAGCAGGATCGCGCCATCGGCTGTGCGGCCCCACTCGAATTTCGTGTCGGCGAGCACGATGCCCCGCGTCGCCGCATGCTCCGCGCCCCGCGCGTAGACGTCGAGACTGCGAGCGCGGAGCGTCGCTGCCAGCTCGGCGCCGATGGCCGCCGCCATCACGTCGAAGCTCACGTTTTCATCGTGGCCGCTCGCGGCCTTCGTGGCGGGCGTGAAGATCGGCTCCGGCAGCGGGCTGCCGGCCGCCAGCCCTGCCGGGAGCGACACGCCGCACACGGTGCCGCTCCGGCGATACTCGGCAAGCCCCGATCCGGCGAGCCAGCCGCGCACCACGCACTCAAATGGGATCACCTCGGCCTGCCGCACGAGCATCGACCGACCGCGGAGCGGGCCGCGATCGACGCTCGCCGGGAGCCCCATCGCATCGACGTCAGTGGTGAGCAAATGGTGGGCCACCGGATGCTCGCCACGCGAGAGCCAGGCGAACCAAAACGCCGAGATCGCCGTCAACACCTGCCCTTTGCCGGGAATCGGTGTCGGCAGGATCCAGTCAAACGCGCTGATCCGGTCGGTACTCACGATGAGCATCGTGTCGGCGAGCCGGTAGCAGTCGCGCACCTTGCCGCGATAGAGCGTGCCGATACCCAGATTCGTTTCGACGACGGCGTCTTGCATACGGCGTGTTGTAAGCGTTGAAGCTGCAGATGCCCAATGGGTCGGCCTGCCCAAGCCGGCTCGGGGTTACCCCGTACCGTCTCGCCGGACGTTCGGGGGCGTTGGGCGCGCCGGCTCGGGGCTACCCCGTACCGTCTCGCCGGACGTTCGCCTTCGCCCTCCAGGCTACGGCTCACTCGGATTTGCCTGCGCTGCGCCATCCATGGCTTCGCTGGTCAAATACGCCGGCTCAACGGTAGGGGCAACCCCGAGCCTCCTGAACTCGTAGGCGCAGGGAACTTTCGGCGGAGACGGTCGGTGGGCACGCGCAGAAGGAGGGAGTCGTTGAGGACTATCGGCGCCTGATCAAAACCCACGAGTCATGTACTCTCAACACGACCGGATTCGAGCATGCCTACCGCCGGCTCCGAATGCGGGTGGTTATCTGGTGCCCAACGTTTCGGCGAACCATGGCAAGCGGGACGCTTGCCCCACGTCAGCAGAAATCGCGGGACATGCGGGGCAGGGCGGTGGCGGGAGAGGTTTCGGGGCGGAGGTTGGAAGCCGATTCGAGCCGCGTGCTCACCACGTGCACCACTGCGCCGCGCCGCTGGATCCGGCCGTGCACCACGAGCACGGCGGCGCGGCGGGCGGCGAGGTCGGCTGCCTCCCACACGCGCGGATGTACGACGATGTTGGCGGCGCCGGTTTCGTCTTCGATCGTGAGAAAAATCATCCCCTTCGCGGTCGCGGGCCGCTGCCGCGTGAGCACGATGCCAGCCACGGCCACACGACGGCCCTCTGGCAGCCCGGCCACCTCGGCAGTCGTCGCCACGCTGCGAGCGGCGAGCCAGTCGCGGTCGAACTGCAGCGGATGGCCGGCGAGCGACAGGCCGGCGGTGCGGTAGTCGGCCACCACCTCTTCCTCGGGTGCGAGCACCGGCAGCAGGTCGCCGTCGCTTTCGTCATCGTCGTCGTCGAGCTCTGCGAAGAGCGGCCGGGCTGCCGGCCGCTCCAGCCACTGCATCGCCTCCCACACCGCCCGCCGCCGATCGAGGCCGAGCGAGGCGAGCGCCCCCGCCCGAGCCAGATGCAACAGCGCGTCGCGATCGAGCCCGGCGCGGCGGGCGAGCTCGCGTGGCAGCCGGAAGGCCCCCTCGCGACGGGCCGCTTCGATCCTCGAGGCCACTGCCTCGCTCAGGCCATACACCTGCTCGAGCCCCAGCCGAATCGCCGGCTGTCTCTCATGGCCGGCTTTCAGCCGGCCTTCGAGCGTGGCATGCCAGTGGCTCGAATTGACGTCGGCCGGCAACACTCTCACGCCATGCGCCTTGGCATCACGCACGAGCTGGGCAGGGGCGTAGAACCCCATCGGCTGGCTGCCCAGGAGCGCGGCAGTGAAGGCGGCCGGATGATGGCACTTGAGCCAGGCCGACACGTACACGAGCAGGGCAAAACTTGCGGCATGGGATTCGGGAAACCCGTATTCGCCGAAGCCCCGAATCTGCCCGAACACCTGCTCGGCGAACTGTTGCGACAGGCCCCGTGCGAGCATGCCATTGATGAGCTTCTGCCGAAACTCCTCGATCAGCCCCGGCCGTCGCCAGGCCCCCATCGCCCGCCGCAGCTGATCGGCCTCGCCCGGCGTGAAGCCCGCCGCCACCACCGCCAGCCGCATCGCCTGCTCCTGAAAGAGGGGCACGCCGAGCGTCTTTTCGAGCACCTCGCGGATCGCGTCGTTGGGGTAGGAAACGGGATCCTCACCCGCCCGCCGCCGCAGATAGGGGTGCACCATGTCGCCCTGGATCGGCCCGGGCCGCACAATCGCCACTTCGATCACAAGGTCGTAGAAGCAGCGCGGCTTGAGCCTGGGCAGCATGCTCATCTGCGCCCGGCTCTCGATCTGGAACACTCCGACCGTGTCGGCACGGGAGATCATCTCGTAGACGGCCGGATCCTCAGCCGGCACCGTTGCCAGCGTGAGCGACGGGCCTCCGGAATCGGCCACGAGGTCGAAGGCGCGATGGATCGCCGACAGCATGCCGAGGGCGAGGCAGTCGACTTTCAGGATGCCGAGCTCGTCGAGGTCGTTCTTATCCCACTGCACGATCGTGCGGCCGTCCATCGTGGCTGGCTGGATCGGCGCGAGGTCACACAGGTCGCCACGGGTCATCACCATCCCGCCGACGTGCTGCCCCAGATGCCGCGGAAAGCCGACGAGCTGCCCTACGAGCGTCGTGAGCCTCGTGCAGGCATCGCTCGCGGGATCGAGCCCCGCTTCGGCCAGCCGCACCGGCAGGTCTTCGACACCGTCGCCGGCGTCGAGCGCCTCGGCCAGCCGATCGACACGATCGAGTGAAAACCCGAGAGTCTTGGCGACGTCGCGAACGGCCGAACGCAGGCGATACGAAATCACCTCGGCCGTCATCGCGGCCCGCGTGCGGCCATACGTCGTGTAGATGTATTGGATCACCTCCTCACGGCGGTCGTGCTCGAAATCGATGTCGATATCGGGTGCCTCGCGACGCTCGCGGCTCACGAACCGCTCGAACAGCACGTTCATGCGCGCCGGATCCACCGAGGTGATGCCGAGGCAGTAGCAGACGGCCGAGTTGGCAGCGGAGCCCCGGCCCTGACAGAGGATGCCGCGGCGGCGGGCGAACCGCACGATATCGAACACGGTGAGAAAGTAGGCCTCGTAGCCGAGCTCGGCCACGAGCGCGAGCTCGTGGGCCACGAGTTCGCGAACCTTCTCGGGGATCCCTTCGGGATACCGCTGCGTGGCTCCCTTCCAGGCAAGGTGGGCCAGGTGCTCGCGGGCTGAGCGGCCGGCCGGCACGTTGGCCTCGGGGTATTCATACTGCAGTTCGTCGAGCGAAAATGTGCACCGCCCAGCGATCTCGACGGTGCGTTCGAGGGCTCCGGGCAGGATGCGGAACCGCTCGGCGATCCGCCGGCGTTCGTGCAGATGCCGCTCGCCATTCGTGAGGAGCTCGCCGCGAATCGCATCCACCGTGCCTCCGAGACGCACGGCCGTGAGCACGTCGGCGAGCGCCAGCCGAGCCCGCTCGTGATAGCGCACGTCGCCGGCCGCCGCCACTGGCACCCCAGCCAGCCGAGCCAGGTGGGCGAACTGCCTTAGGCGATCGTCGTCGTCGCCCTCGAGCGCCACCTCCGCCAGCGCCCAGAGCCGGTCGTCGAACACGCCGCGCCAGTGGGCGAGGTGCTCGTGCGGCTCGGCGAGCGTTGCCAGTGGCACGCCTGCCAAGAGGCCGCCCGCATGCGCCGCGACATCGTCGAAGGTGAGGATACACCGCCCCGCCTTGCCATCGCCGCCTTCCCCGGCAGCCCGCCCAGAGCCGCGCGTGAGCAGCCGGCAGAGATTCGCATAGCCCGTGCGGTCGGCTGCCCAGACGACGAGCGGCGCCGCATCGCAGGGCTCGAGATGCGCCCCGACGATGAGCTTCAGCCCTGCCTGCTTTGCCGCACCGTGCGCCCGCACGATGCCGGCGAGCGTGCCACGGTCGGTGATCGCAAGCGCCTCGTAGCCGAGCGCTGCGGCTGCCTGCACGAGTTCGTCCGGATGCGATGCTCCGCGCAGAAACGAAAAATTACTCGTGCAATGAAGCTCGGCATACCGCGGTTCTGTCCGATCTCCACGAGCTCCAGCCGTCTCACTTGCAGACATCGCTCCCTCCTCAGGCAAACACTCCGTGCAGAAACCAGCCCCCATCTTTCAGCCGCCGAAAAATCCACAATCGCTCCCCCGCATGCGTCTCGACCACGTAGTAGTCGCGCCGTACGATCGGCCCGCGCCACCAGGCCGTCTCGATGCGCTCCGGACCGTATGCCGTGGCCACGTCGTGCACCTGGCCGCCATGCCGAAAGCGCACCGGCGGCCGGCCGGCATCCGCCACGGCGGGCACGATCGCCACCACGTCGAGCAGCACGGGCCGCGGCAAGAGCCAGAGCGGCCGGCGCTCCGCCGGCGCAGCCAGCGGCCTTGCAGACGCCGCCGTGCGCGATGCTCCGCCGGCCGGAGGCATGCCCACCCAGGCATGTTCGGGCTGGGCATCGCGCACCAGTTGCGGCTCGAACACCGCCTTCGCACCGAGCCGGCCGCCGAGCCGGTCGAACAGCATGCCGACTTCCGCTGCCGCCGACTCGCTCGCTCCAGGGCTCGCACCAGAAAAGAGCGTGCGCTGCCGGCAGAGGGCCGGGGCGGCCGCCACCACCTCCACGGCGATCCCTTCGATCTCCCGCGGCATGCGCACGCGGGCCATGCGCAGCCGAATCAGCTCGACCACATGCCGCACGGCGAGCGCCGGACGGTAGAGCCCGACGTCGATCACCACGGGAGGGCAGGGGCCCTGACGACTGGCACCCGCGTATTGGCCGAACCGCACCTGGAGTGCCGTGATCCCTTCCCCACGTGCTGCAAGCGGCGCCGCACACTGCCCCACGAGCCGCTCGAGCACGGCCACGATCGCATCCTCGCTCATCTCCCGCAGTGCCACCGGAACGTCATAGGCATGCGCCGCCTGTGGCAGCGCCTCGCCGAACGTGGGCACGAGCGGCTCGGCCCGACTGCCCATGAACTGCGAAAGCCGTCGTGCAAGCGTCGGCGGAAACCGCGCGGCGAGGCTCTTTCGCGACAGCTTGAGCGCGCCGCCGATCGAATCGATGCCCACTTCGCCGAGGGCGGCGAGCACGTCGGCCTCGATGCGGAGCGCCGCTGCAGGCAACGCCGCCAGGGCCGTGGCCTGCTCGCCTGGCGACACGACGACGAACCGCCTGGGCCGACGAAACGGCGGGGCGGGCTGACGGCCGAGCCGCTCGGCATGGTGGGCGGCTGCCCAGGCCGCCCCCGGCGTGTCGGCGATGGCCACACGGGCATGGACACCGTGCGCGGCGAGCGTCCACGCAGCCGTGCGCACGAGCGACTCTTCTCCGCCGAAGAAGCCCGCCGTGCCGGTGACGTCGAGATGGATGCATTCGGGCCGCTCGGCATCCTCGAGCGCCACAATCGGGGCGAACCGGCGGCACTGCCGCGCCAGGCGTTCGAGCGCCGCCCGATCGGCGGCGGGGTCGTCTGAATCGACTTCCGCCATGTGGCAGGCCCGCGACCCGTGTGCGAGTGCGAGCACGGCCATCCCTTCGGCCAATGACATGCCCGGCGGAATGCGCGGCGCCGACGACCGCCCATCACCGCGGGTCGATCTGGCACGTGGCGGCAGCGCCCAGGCCCACGCCACGATCGTCATCACGCCGCGCCGCTCCCGGCGACAGACAAACACCGGCACCGAGCGCAGCTCGGGCCGCTCGCCGAGCCGGCGTTGCACGGGCCACCGCGGCAGCCAGATCGTCATGATGCGCGGCATGCGATGCGCTCCTGTTCGTGAACGGACGGCGCAGCTGCCCCTGGCGGGAGCATGGCCTCGCAGCCACGCGCCAGATCGAGGCCGAGCTCGACCGACCGCTCCTGCAGGTGCGCCTCGCCGGACCATGGCCCGCCCGCAAGTGCGAGCCGCAGCCGGCGCACGGCCAGGCTCCCTCCCGGCCGTGCCGTCACGGCAACGCGCGCCTCCGCCCAGCTCGGTTCGCGCCGGGCCGCGAGCGGCCGCACGAAGAGCCCCACGGCAAGACTCGCTCGCGCTGCCAACTGCCACCGCCGCATGGCCGTGGAATGAATGCTACGGGGCCACGCCAGCACTGCCGCCACGCCCCGGCAGCGGAGCGCCTGATCGATCGCCCACAGTTCGTCGGCCTCATGGGCGGGCCGCGCCACGACGAGCCGGGGAGCCAACCGCCCGCCGGCTCCGGCACGTTCGAGCCAGCTCAGCATGGCCGGTGGGTGAAATCGTCCCGTGCGATCGACGACGATGATCGTCGCAGCCGCTTCGGCGGCCCGCTCCGCGTGCCCGGCCAGCCGACAGGCGACGGCAGCGGCAAGCGCGGCCGCCCCCGACGCCTCGGCGCCGGCGAGCCACTCGACCAGGCTGCCGCGCCGCACGCCCCCGGCCGGCAGCAGCTGGTCGAGGGGGGCAAACCCGGTCGCCACCGCCTCGCCCTCGCGCCAGCCGGGCGAAATCCCGGCGAAATCACCGGCTTTCAGCAGCTTCTCCAGCAATCCACCCGTCACCACGACCACACCTCCAGGCTGTAAATGTACGCTCGTACACTATATGGCCGGCATCTCCGCCGTCAAGATGGCGCACGATTCACAAAGAAACACCGGTTTCGCCACCGGAAGAGCCATGGCAAAGAAATCAGCCACACCAGTGCTCCTATCGGGCGGCAATCCACAGATCGCGAAGGCCGACGGCAACGCCCCCGTGCAGGCCTACATCGCCGCAATGCCGGGCTGGAAGTGCGACGTGGGGCGACGCCTCGATCGGCTCATCGTCAAGACGGTTCCCCGTGTGCGCAAGGCGGTGAAATGGAACTCGCCGCTCTATGGAATTGAAGGGCACGGCTGGTTTCTCGGCTATCACTGCTTCACGAAGTACGTGAAGGTCTCCTTCTTCTACGGAGCCTCGCTGACTCCGATGCCACCCGGTGAATCGAAGCAGAAGGATGTCCGATATCTCGACATCCACGAGACGACGCAGCTCGACGAGCAACTCCTTGCCGAATGGATCCGCCAGGCGTCCGAACTGCCCGGGTGGACCCCGTAACGCTCCGGTTCACATGAAGTCGATATCGATCTCCATCTTCTTGCTCTCGCTCGCCATCCCCTCCGTCGTGGCTGAGGAGCCTCCGTTTCCACAGTCGTTCGCGGCCTTCACGCACGACCTCTCACCCCTCGTCGTCGCCCGGCTCGAAACCACGCCCAAGCACTACAGGCAACTCGAGCCGTCGCTCTTCCACCTGGCCCGCGAGCACGCCGACCGGCTCGCATCGCGAACCCGCGACGAGCAGGCCGACCTGCTCACGACGCTCGCCCGGTTCATCGACGACCAGCGCACCACCGCGGCCGACGTCCCGGTGATCGCCCCCGAGCGTCCTCTGATCGGCCTTCTCGACCCCGACCGCGGCCTCGACCCCAAAGAGATCACGGCGCTCGCCGCAGCCTACGGCACGACGGCCACGATCTTCAAAAAAGACGAGCCCGGCGAGACGATCCCGTCCGTCGCGGCCGACTTTCTCGCCGCCGTCTCCGCAGCAGCCGCCGCGCAGGGCCCGGCGACGGTCGTGGTGCTCGGCCACGGCCTGCCGACCCAGATTCAAAGCTACGCGATTCCCTGCCAGCGTCTGGCAGCCGCCCTTCTCGACGGCGCCGCCCGCCGCCCCAGCGACACACCTGGCATCGACCTCGGCCACCTGATTCTCGTCTTCGACGACTGCTACAGCGCCGACTTCTCCCTCAACCTCGCCGCCGCGATCGAGCGAGGTGCTCGCGACCGCGGCCTCACTCTCGTCTCGCTACCCCATCTGATCGCGGGCACCAACCGCGACTGCGTCGGCCACGCTGACTTCGGCGAGAAGTTCGTGCCCCACTTCTGGCGCGACGTGATCGAGCTCTTCTACGTCCGCCGTCCGCGGCCGGCCCGGATCACGCTCCGCGACTTCTTCGAGAAGGTCGACAACATGATGTATGGCTACGGCCGGGCGACGTCGGTCGATCGCAACGGCACGGTCACCTACCGCCTCGTCGATCCCGAACTCTGTCAGGATCCGGTCGTCTTCGTGCCGCTCGACGCCTCCGCCCTCACGAAGCTGCGCGAGATCCTCGGCCTCCCCGCCGACACGCCGCTGCCGCGGATTCTCGATATCGGGTGACGCTCGGCTTTCATCGATTCTCTGACAGAGCCGGCTCGGGGCAGCCCCGAGCCTCGCCAACTCTTAGGCGCTCGGAACTTTCGGCGGAGACGGTCGGTGGGCACGCGCAGACGAAGGGAGTCGTTGAGGACTATCGGCGTCTGAGCAAAACCCACGAGTCCTGTACTCTCAACACGACCGGATTCGAGCATGCCTACCGCCGGCTCCGAATGCGGGTGGTTATCACATGCCTTACCGGAGAGCGGGGCAGGACAGGCGGGGCGCCTGTCACACGACGGGGCACAATCACCGGTCGCTCGGCAGGAGAAGCACCGGGGAGACTCGCAAGATCAGTCGGTAGAGGGCCGGCAGAATAAAGAGCGTGAACAGCGTGCTCGTGATCACGCCGCCGATCACCACCGTGGCCAGCGGTCGCTGCACCTCGGCACCCGTGCCCTCCGAGATGGCCATCGGGATGAAGCCGAGGCTGGCCACGAGCGCCGTCATGATGATCGTCCGCAGGCACGATGTCGACGTCTCCTCGATCGCCACGTCGCGGGCGGTGCCACGGGCGAGCCGCTCGCGGAGAGCGCTTGCCACCACCATGCCCGAGAGCACCGAGACACCCGAGAGCGTGATGAACCCCACGGCGGCTGAGATCGAGAGTGGCATCTCGCGGAAGGCGAGCGCCCAGATGCCGCCCACGCAGGCGAACGGCACGCTCACGAAGAGCAGGAGCGTGTCGGCGACGTTGCGGTAGGTCAGATACAAAAGCGCGATGATGAGCAGGAGTGCCAGCGGCACGACGATCGTGAGCCGCTTCTGGGCCCGCTGCATGTTCTCGAACTGCCCGCCCCACTCCAGCCGGAATTTCCCGGCCGGTAGCTCGACGCGGTCGGCAATCTGCGCCTGGGCGTCGGCCACGAAGCCACCCACGTCACGACCGCGCACGTTGCACTGCACGACGGCCCGCCGCTCGCTCCACTCGCGGGTCACGAACTTGGGGCCGAGAATCGTCTCGATCGAGGCGATTCGCTCGAGTGGCACGGTTTCACCGGCCGGGCCACGCACGGGAATGTCGGCGATGGCGGCTGGTCCGCTCCGCAGGCTGTCGGGAAGCCGCACCACGATCGGAAACCGCAGTTGCCCTTCCACGATCTGGCCCACCGCCTTGCCGCCCACACTCTCCACGATGTCGAGCACGGCCTCCGCCGATATGCCATAGCGGGCGATCTCGTCCTGCTTGACGGCGATCTTCAGGATGGGCTGCCCAGCCACCTGCTCGGTGGCCACGTCGGCCCCGCCGGGCACGCTCCGCAAGACAGCAGCGACTTCATTGGCCTTGGTCACGAGCGCGTCGAGATCCGTGCCGAACACCTTCACGGCGATGTCGGCCCGCACACCCGAGACCATCTCGTTGATCCGCTGCTCGATCGGCTGGGTGAACCAGATGATCTGCCCGGGGATGCCCTCGACGACCTTGTTCATCACTTCAACGAGGCCGGCCTGCGTCCGAGCCCGCTTCCACTCTTCACGTGGCTTGAGGGCGATGAACATGTCGGTGGCCTCGATCGCGCCCGCGTCGGTGGCCACCTCGGGCGTGCCCGTACGGCTCCACACGTGGGCGATCTCCGCCGGAAACTCCTCGAGCAGGGCCTTCTCGATCCGCATGTTCATGCGGCACGACTCCTCGATGCTCGTGCCGGGCGCTCGGATGATGCCGAGCACGATGTCGCCCTCGGAGAGCTTCGGCACGAACTCCGTGCCGAGCGACGCCGCCCGCAGCACGGTGATGCCCAGGATCACGACGGCCGCCAAGGCGAGCGTGCCCCGGGCCGCGAGGCAGCCGCGGAGAAGCGGGCGGTAGATGGCCCGCAGCAGCTTCACGAGCAGCACGTCATGGTCGTCCATCCGCCGCGGCAGAAAGATGCTCGAGAGCACCGGCACGACCGTGAGCGAGAGCACGAGCGAGCCGATCAGGATGAACACGACCGTCAGGGCCATCGGCCGAAACATTTTTCCTTCGACGCCCTCGAGCGTGAGGATCGGGATGTAGACGATCATGATGATCAGCTGCCCGAAGCAGGCGGGCTTCTTGACCGCGTTGGTGGCCTCCTGCACGAGTTTCAGCCGCGCGGCTCCCGTCGCTCCTGGGTGATGGCCGATTTTCTCGAGGATGCTCTCGATGACTACGACCGACGAGTCGACGACGATGCCGAAGTCGATGGCACCCAGCGAGAGCAGGCTGGCCGCGATGCCCGCCTGCCACATGCCGATGAAGCCGCACATCATCGAGAGCGGGATGGCCGTCGCCGCCACGAGCCCGGCCCGCAGATTGCCGAGCATCACGTACAGGATCACCACCACGAGAAATCCGCCTTCGAGGAGGTTTTGCCGCACGGTGGCGATCACCCGATCGATGAGCTGCGTGCGGTCGTAGACCACCTTCGCCTCGACGCCGTCGGGCAGCGTGTCGAGGAGCTTCTCGAAGCGGTCGCGAAGGCGGGTCGTCACGGCATAGCTGTTCTCGCCCATGAGCATGAAGCCCAGGCCGAGCACCACCTCCCCCTCGCCGCCATACGTGACGGCGCCTTTGCGAATCTCATGGCCGATCACCACCTCGCCGACGTCGCGGATTCGGATCGGCACCCCGTTGCTCGAGGCGATCACGATCCGCTGGATCTGCTCGATGTCGACGGTGCGGCCCACGCCATACACGAGCACGGCGTCGCCCGAGCGGTCGATCGAGCCACCACCGACGTTGAAGTTGTTGCGCGGCACGGCCTCCACGACCTGGTCGAACGAGAGGTCGTATTTCCGCAGCAGGGCGGGGTCGACCCGAATCTGATACTGTTTGTTGAGACCGCCCCAGGCGTTCACTTCCGCCACGCCGGGAACGCTGCGGAGCGCCGGCTTGAGCGTCCACTCCTGAAGCGTCTTCGCGTCGGTGAGGCTCATTCCGCGCGGCACGAGCAGATAGTGAAAGACCTCGCCGAGGCCGGTCGACACGGGCCCCATCTCCGGCCGCTCCACACCCGGCGGCACGGCCACGGTGCCGAGCCGCTCGTTGATCAGCTGCCGCGCGAAGTAGATGTCGGTGCCGTCCTTGAAGGTGACGATCACCACCGACAGGCCGAACATGCTGGCACTGCGCAGGCCCTCGAGCCCCGGCATGCCTCCCATCGCCAGCTCGACTGGAAACGTGATCTGCCGTTCGATCTCCTCCGCCACCATTCCCGGCGCCACGGTGTTGATCTGCACCTGCACGGGCGTGGTGTCGGGAAAGGCATCGACCACGAGCCGGTTCACGGCCACCCAGCCCACGAGACACACGACCGCCGCCCCCGCGAGAACCGCGATCCGATGCGAGAGCGACCAGGCGATAATTTTTTCAAGCATGAGCGATGTCCCACCTCAAACGGGGAGGCGAGGATGTACAGGGAAGCGAGGGGCTGCCCGTGCCCCGTGAGCCGGCGTATTTGACCAGCGAAGCCATGGATGGCGCAGCGCAGGCAAATCCGAGTGAGCGAAAGCCAGGATGGCTGAAGTGAACGTCCGGCGATGGGGCATGGGGCAGCCCCGAGCCGGCGCGGGCGAGTGAGGCGCGACAGGCTGAAGCCTGTCCTACGGGCGCGGTGGCGATCACAGCTCGCCGCGCTCCATGCGCTCGAGCAGGATCTGGCTCTTGAGCACGTGGCTTCCCGCGGCGACGACGTGCGTGAGCGGCTGGCCATCGGCGGCGTCGACGATCTCCACGAAGTCGCCCTCCTGCACACCGGGCTGTACGGGCCGGGCCATGAACGCGGCCTCGCCGCTCGGCACGAACACCACCCACCGGCTGCCGTCCCACTGCACGCTCTGCCGCGGCACCACCACGGCCGTGCCGCGGCGATCGATCTCGATCCGACCCGCGCCATATGTATTGGCCCGCAGGCCCCGCGTGGATGCGAGCGGCTCGGCGTCGTTCCGCACCTCGGCCCGCACCTGGAGCGTGCGGGTCTCCTCGTTCACCTCGGTACTGATCCACGTGATCGCGCTGGCATAGTCTTCGCTCGAGCCGTCCGGTCTGAATTTCACCCGCTGCCCGATGGCCACCTTGCCGGCATCCTCCTTGCTGACATTCAGCACGAGCAGCATCGTGGACACGTCGGCCACCTCGAAAATCGGCTTGGCGGCCTCGATCACCTCGCCGATCACCGCCTCGCGGCCCACGACGATCCCGTCGAAGGGGGCGTAGAGTGGCAGGAGGTTCGACGTCACACGATCGCCTGGTAGAGCGGCGGTGAACGTGGGGGGCAGGCCGAGCGTACGAATCTTCGCCGCCCGGGCATCGTCGTCGAGCCGCTCGAAGTCTGCGGTCGAGATGTCAAATCCAAGATTCACGAGCGACTGCTCGGCGTTGACGAGATGATTTCGGGCTTCGCGGAGAGCAGCCCGGGCCTCGCGCAGTTGCCGCCCCATCACCACACTCTTGACCTCTTCCAGAATGGCGAGCTGCTCGCGCCGGGACTCGTGCACGACGAGGGCATTGAGAAACTCGGCCTTCAGCTGCCCGACGTCCTGGCTGTCGATCACGAGCAACACGTCGCCACGCCGCACGTGGTCGCCCAGATGCTTCTCCACCCGCCAGATGCTGCCCGGCACCCTCGTCGAAAGCTGTGCGATCCGCCGCTCGTCATACGCGACCACGCCGTTGACGACGAGTTCACTCACCATCGGCCGCTGCTCGACCGGCTGCACCTCGATGCCGGTCCGCTCGAGGGCCTCTTGCGACCGGAACTGCACCGTCCCGTCGGATGCGGCCGGCACGGGCTGCGCCACGTCCGTGGCGACCGCCGCATCGTGCGCGGTGGCGGCCTGATGCCCACCGCCATGGTCGCCCAGGCTGAACGACCAGTGGGTGGCGTGGCCAAACCACCCCACGGCCACCAGACACGCCGTCGTAAAGATCGAGAGGGCCCAGCTGCCCGCCGCCGCGGCGATGGAGGCCCATGAGATTCGCGCGCGAGACGACAACTTTGAACGCTGTTGCATCGACAAACTCCTCAACGGCCCTGCCGCCGCCAGCGGCAGGTTCGGTGGAATTGGTCGCCAACGTCCAGAATCGTCGGCGGGTGGGGTAGGAGGCCTCGCAGCCCTCATCCCAGTATGGTCGCCCCGCTCAAACTGTCCAGCCTGGGATCAAGGACTGAGCAAACTGCCGGCAAAAACGGTTTCCCCTCAGCGCGGGGCGCCGGCTCGGGGTTACCCCGTACCGTCTCGCCGGACGTTCGCCTTCGCCCGACCAATCCGCCTGCGGCGGATCGGTGCCCGGCTTCGGCTCACTCGGATTTGCCTGCGCTGCGCCTGGCGAGTTTCGCGCCGTCGCCGCCGTCCCGGCGTCGTCTCCGGCTTGCGGTCGCCCGGCAAAGCCCGGCTCCCACGCCTTCGGCGTCAGGGCCGGAGGCCCGGGTAATCAACAGCCGACGGAGGTCGGCCAAAGGGAAAATGGCACGATGCCATGTTTCCCGTGGAGTAGCTCAAATACGCCGGCTCAACGGCAGGGGTAACCCCTCGCCTCCCCAAGTCAGGAAGCCCGAGGCGTGAACCGAAGGGATGCCGGGTAGCAGTTTCGGCGGAGTCGGTCGGTGGGCACGCGCAGACGCAGGGAGTCGTTGAGGACTATCGGCGTCTGAGCAAAACCCACGAGTCTTGTACTCTCAACACGACCGGAGGCGAGCATGCCTACCGCCGGCTCCGATTGCAGGTCGTTATCGCATGCCCTGTCGTCCGGCGAGACAGTACGGGGCTACCCCTGAGCCAAATTGCGCGCAACGAACAATGCGGGACATCCGGGACGCCTGTCCCGCGACTAGATCTTGTAGCGCTCGCGGGCGACGTCGGGCTTCACGCCTTCGGGCGTCTCGTCGCTCGCGATGTCGAACCACTCGGGCTTGAACGTGATCCGGGGCTGCGTGTCGGGGTTCGCCAGGGCCACGTTGCTCACGAGCGCGATCACCGCGTCGGCGATCGCCACTTCCGGCTTGCAGCGCGGCTGATTCTCCGGCGACGGGTTGCGGATGCACCAGGCCCAGTGCTCCATCTCCTCGGTGTAGCCGCGGGAGGGTGGTGCGCCTTCGCTGCCCGGCTTGCCGGCCACCGCCCCGCCACCGCCGCCGCTTTCGGTGGTGTCGAGCGTGGGAGTGCCGTCCTTCGCCTTGGCCACGGTCACGCGGGTGTCCTTCGCGGCGCCCTTGTAGAGCATCACTTCCTGCTCGCGCTCGAGCACGAGCGTGCCCTTCGTGCCCAGCACGACCTCGCCGTAGTCGCCGAAGCCGTTGCCGTTGATCGAGGAGTAGGTGACCACGATCTTCTTGTTTTTGTCTTCGTCGTAGCCCGGGGCGGGGTACTCATACATGCAGTAGACGTGGTCGTCGATCTCGCGGTCGGCCGGGAAAATGCTCCTGTTGCCGACGGCCGTCACCGTGAGCGGCTTCACCTTCTTGCCGGGGCCGTGCATCGCCGACACGAAGATCCCGGCCGCGTCGAGCTGATGGCTGCCGAGTTCGGCCATCAGGCCGCCACCCGTGCGGTTCCAGAGCCGCCAGCGGATCAGTTCTTGGAGGGGCGTTCGCGTGGAGCCGTCGGCGAGCGTCATCGACGTGTAGCCGTACTTCGCCGCATCCACCACTTTGTCTTCGATCTGGGCCTCGATCTGGGCGATCCGCTTCGTGAGGGCGTCGATGTCGGAAGGCTTGGCGGAGGCGAGATCCTTCTTCCAGCCGGCGAGCTTCTTGGCGAACGACTCGTCGTCGGGCATCGGCGGCTTCCAGGAATCGTTGCCCGGCAGATTGCCACGATGCCACTGGGCCCGGATCGAGTGGAGGTCGCCGAGAAGCTTGGCCGTGCCGATCGTGTGCACGGCGTTGTCGTAGAGGATGCTGTAGTGCCGCTGATGCCCGGTGGCGAGAATCTTGCCCGTCTCGCGGGCGACGCGGCCCATCTCCTTGCACTCGTGGATGCTGTGCCCCATGAGCTTTTCGGTGAGCACGTGCTTCCCCGCCCGCATCGCCTTGATCGCGGCCTCGGCGTGCAGATGCAGGGGCAGGGCGATCACGACCGCCTCGACGTTCTTGTCGGCGAGCAGTTCTTCGTAGGCCCCGTAGACCTTCACATTCTTGCGGGCCTCGTCTTCAGTGGCCCACTTGTACTTCGCCATCAGGCCCGGCCGCGCGGTGTTGGCACTGGCACTCGAGGCGTCGCCGTGGAACGCCCGATAGACGTTGTACGGACGGATGTCGGCGATCGCGACGACATTGAGATAGTCGGGATTGTGGGCGCCGAGGAGCACGCTCCCTTCGTCGCCGGTGCCGACCACGCCGATGCGGAGCGGGCTGCCCACGCTCTTGCCGTAACCGAAATAGATCGAGCCGAGCCCCGCACCGGTGGCGATGCCGGCCGCGACGGTGCCGGTGAGGAAATCACGCCGTGTGACGGCGATCGCATCGGCGAAATTTTCCTTGCCGACCCACTTCTGCGCTTCACTCAGATTCATCGCTGCACTCCGTGCCGTTCGTCAGGCTGGGTTCACGGTTTCAAAGAACGCGCGCCATCGCAGCAGCGCGACAGCGGGCACCAGGATTTCAAAAAGTAGTCGAGGCCGCTCCAGCCGCCGACAGGCAGGGCGGCGATCGCGAGCAGGGCGGCGAGTTCGACCCACTGGTCGTACGTGGCCTGGGCCCCGGGCACCCAGAACGGCTGCGACGCGAGCACGCTCGCCAGGAAACACGCTCCGCCCAAGGCGTTGAATTTCACGCACACGCCGAGCACGAGACAGGCCCCGATCGTGACGAGCGACCAGCTCACGAACCGGTCGGCTTTCCACAGCGCCGACGGCCCCGCGGCATCGGCAGCCCGCAGCCGTTCGGCGGGCGAAAGCTGCTCGTCCCACCCGGCGACGAGCTTCGCGCCGATCGCCGCAGCGTCCTTCATCCAGCCCGCAGCCTGGCCAGCGAGTTCCTTTTGCTTCTTGGCCACCCGGTCTCGGGCAAAAGGCACCTGCCGGGAGGCGGGCGATCGCAGGGTCTCGTCGAGCCGTGCGATCTCCAGCCGGTAGCTGCCGAGGTCGTCTGCCAGACCCGCCACGTAGGCGTCGAGTTCGCCGCTGACCGCCGCGAGGAGTTTTTCCGCCTCGGCGGCCCGGGGTGCATCGAGCGGCACCGCACGTCCTCGGTCTGCCAAAAGCTTTTTCCAGCCGGCGACGATCGAGGCCTTCCAGGCGTCCCCGGCCTCGGTGGCCGAACGCTGATCACGGGCAGCGAGCGTCCCCGACCAATCGCCCGTCTGCGGCAGTCCGGCGCGATACCAGTCGGCCAAGGGCCCGACCGCCGCCCTGCGGAAGCCGGCGCTCGACCAGTCGGGATCCCGCAAATGGCTCATGCCTTCGAGAAAAAAGTGAAGGCCCACCACTATCCGGAGGAAGGCGAGGGCTGCCACGGCGAGGAGCGTCGAACGCATCGAGCCACCACGAGGGGACGGTGAGGAGGCGATCACCGGCCGTCGGACCGTTGACCCCACCGCCTAATCTTATGCTCCGCGGCCGCAATCGCCAGCGGTCGGCCGATCATCGGATGCCGACGCTTGCCAAACCGCCCCCCCACCTGCCACAACCCGGGCCCATGACTTCCAGCCCCCGCATCGTTCTCTGCTACCCCGTCGAGCCGCGGCACGTCGCCCAAATCCAGGCCTCCGCACCGGCGGCCACGATCGTGGATGCCGGCCAGGAGCGGGTCGCGGCGGAGCTTTCGGCCGCCGACATTTTCTGCGGCCACCCGAAAGTGCCGGTGCCCTGGCCGGAGGTCGTGGCGGCCGGCCGGCTCCGCTGGATCCAGTCGTCGGCCGCCGGCCTCGATCACTGTCTCGTGCCGAGCGTCGTCGACTCGTCAATCACGGTCACGAGTGCGTCGGGCGTGCTCGCCGATCAGGTCGCTGAACACACGCTGGCCCTCGTCACCGCGTGCACCCGGCGCATCCCCCTCTTTCTCGAGCAGCAGGCCCGGCGCGAATTCGTCCGCCGGCCCACCCGCGATCTCACCCGGGCCACGGTCGTGATCGTGGGCCTCGGTGGCAACGGCCGCCGGCTCGTCGAAGTGCTCGCTCCCTTCCGGGTACGGATCCTGGCCACCGACTGGTTTCCCGTGAGAAAGCCCGCGGCTGTGGAGTTCCTCGGCGGGCCCGAGACGCTCGACGACCTCCTCCCCGAGGCCGACATCTTGATCCTCTGCGCACCGCTCACCGAGCGCACTCGCGGCATGATCGACGCGGCCGCGATCGCCCGCCTGAAGCCGGGTGCGATGCTCGTGAATCTGGCCCGCGGCCCGCTCGTCGTCGAAGACGCGCTCGTCGACGCACTCGAGAGCGGCCACCTCGATTCGGCGGGAATCGACGTCACTCCGGAGGAGCCGCCCGCACCATCGAGCCGGCTCTGGGCAGCCCCACGGCTCGTGATCACGCCGCACGTCGGCGGCCAGGCGGCGAACCGGATCGATGCAATGACCGATTTTTTCTGCGATAATCTCTCTCGATACCTGTCGGGGAGGTCACTCACGAACCTCGTCGACAAGCGGCTCGGTTTTCCCGAGCCGCCCGCCGGCCCCTCCGACGAGCACCCGTGAACGCCTCCGACCACGACGACGACCGCGGCCACTCGATGTCGACCACGCTCTATCAGGAGGGTCGGCCCACGATCTCCGTGTCGGGCGAAGTGGGCAGCCGCTGTCCCGAGGAACTGCTCGCCCGCTACGGTGATATCGTGGCGGGCGGCAGGCTCAACTGGACCGAATACCACAACCTCGGCCGGCGTTTGGGGGCGGGCGGGCAGGGGATCGTGTTCCTCACCACCCGCCGCGGCTCCGACGGCTTCACGCTCCCCGTGGCCCTCAAGATCTTCTCGCCGGAACGCTACGAAACCGAAGCCCTCTACGACGAGGCGATGGAGCGGATCGCCCAGGTTTCGTCGCGCGTGGCCCAGATCCAGCACGACAACCTTCTCGACGTGCAAAACTTCGTCGAGCAGCGGCGCATCCGGATCATGGAGATGGAGTGGATCGACGGCTACGACCTCTCGCGGCTCTTGGCCCCGGAACTCCTCGACCGCACCCGTCAGAGTGTGAGCGACGACCGCTGGAAATACCTCAACAACGTGATCGTGACGGCGGGCCCGCAGCAGTCGCGGCTCAAGCCGGGCGTGGCGATCGCGATCGTGCGGGAATGCCTCGCGGCCCTCGCCGCCCTCCACCGCGACGGCATCGTCCATGGCGACATCAAGACCTCGAACATCATGGTGAAGCGCACGGGCAACGCGAAGATCATCGATATCGGCTCCGCCCTCGCGCTCGACGACATGCCGGCCAACCGCACCTGCACGCCGTCGTACGCGGCCCCCGAAGTGCTCGAAGGCAAGGAGAATTCCCCCCGCTCCGACCTCGCGAGCCTCGGCTACGTGCTTATCGAGATGCTCTCGGGCCAGCCCCCGTTCGCCGGCCTCCAGTCCTACCGCGACCTCCTCGAAGCCAAGCGGTCGCTCGGCCAGCGCCTCCCCCAACTCCTGCCGGCCGACGTCACCTGCAACGAACTCCTGATGAACTTCTGCCGCGGCATGATCGCCGCCGATCCCTCCAAGCGCTTCCCGAGCGCCGAAGACGCCGACCTCCTCAAGGGGGGCGCGGCGAGCTTCCACCGCCAGCTGATCGTGGGCGGCCTGGCGAGCGAATACGAAAACGAAATCCGCGCCTGGCTGGATGAGCTGGCCTGAGCTCTCCATCCGATTGCGAGAGTCCGAAGCCTCCTCAACTGGAATGGGGGAGGCGGCGGAGACGGTCGGTGCGATGCGGAAGAGCCGATGGGCAGATACGCGGCTTACTCAGGGCGCACCATCACAGTTGAGAAGGGACTAGCGATCGCCCTCGGCGATGGAGCAGCGTACCGCCGGCTCCGACGCCGGATTTGGCGAGTTGATAGCGGCGCCTCACCCCAGCCTTCGATAGACCCGGCGGAGGAGCGCCGTCGAGAGACGCGGCGCCAGACGCTTGAGCCGCCACAGGCAGCGAGCCTGGAAGCCTTCGACCACGTACCGCTCGTCGCGGTCGATCGCGCGGCGGATGCGATGCGCGAGGGCGGCGGAGTCGAGTGGTGTCGCGTCCATGCGGCGACGGGCCTCACGGGCCTCGCGGTCGGCGGAGAAGTGCCAGGTGTCGAGGAGCCCGGAGCGGAAGAAGCCGGGGCACACGATCGTGACGCCAGGCCGGCCGGCGGGAGATTCGGCCGCGATCGATTCGGAGAGCGCGATCACGCCGGCCTTGCTCGCCGAATAGGCGGCCATCGAGGGGATGCCGAGCAGGCCCGAGATCGAGGCCACGTTCACGACGCGTGCGCCGGAGGGGTGCTCGCGCAGCCACGGCAGAAATGTCTCGCAGCCCAGGGCCGTGCCGACGAGATTCGTGTCGATCACCCGGCGCCACTGCGCGTCGGGCAGTTGGCCGACTTCGCCGGTGGCGCCGACGCCGGCGGCGTTCACGAGCAGGTCGAGCGCCGGCCAGGCGGCCCGCAGGCGGTCGTGGAGCGTCTGCCAGCCGGCAGCGTCGCGCACGTCGAACGGGGACACGAGCGCGGTGGACGCCCCTCCGGGCGATGCGGGCGCGACGCGTTCGAGCGTGGCCGCCGATTCGGGCAGATCGACGAGGGCGAGGCTCCAGCCTTCAACGGCGAGCAGCCGGGTGAGGGCCGCTCCCAGGCCGCTTGCCGCACCCGTGATGACGGCAGTTCGATGCACCGGCATCCGGAGCGAGAGGGCGGGGGAGAAACGGAACGCGGGCAAACAAGCGAGGGTGACGGGACTCGAACCCGCGGCCTCCAACGTGACAGGCTGGCGCTCTAACCAACTGAGCTACACCCCCGTGTGACGCCCATCTGCATGGGGCCGCCGGGAAGAAAGCCTCGCGTGCCACAAAGTATACCGCGGCCGCGCCGCGCCGAAAGAGCGGCTGGAATTCGCCGCGTCACATGATCCCACGCGAAGGATCGAAGCCTTTTTTCTTCGCCAGCTCGAAGTCCTGCTTCGCCTGCTCTGCCAGGCCGGCCTTCTCGCAGGCCTGGGCGCGGTGGTGGAGCATCACGGCCAGGCCGTGGTCGAACGTGCGGAGCCGGCGGGCCAGTTCATCACGATCCATGCGGCCGGCCAGCAGCGTGAGCTGGCGGCGTTGCTGCTGCATGCCGTCGATCGCGAGATTGAACTGGTCGATCGCCTCCTGGGTGCGGCCGGCGAGAAACAAGATGTAGCCTCGCGTGTCGAGCAGTTCGGGCGGGGCCTCGCCGACGGCCACGATCGCGGCATCGATGTCGGCGAGCGCCTCGGGCACTTCGCGGGCCACGAGCGCCCGCACGTAGGCCCGGAAGTTGAGGGCCTCGGCATCGCCCGGTGTGGCCAGCGACACCACCTGCGAGGCATCGGCCAGGGCGGCATCGGCATCGCCGAGCACGACCCGCACGAGCGCCCGAACCCGGAGAGGCTGCGGAGACAATGGCGCGGCCGCGGCCGCCGCCTCGGCGTCATCGAGAGCGCCCGGGGCGTCGCGATCCTCGAGCCGGAGCATCGCCCTCAGGCACAACAGCTCCGCGTCGACACCATGCCAGCGCAGCGCCCGCCCCACTTCGACGACGGCACCCCGCACGTCGTCGCGCGCCTCGCAGGCCGCGGCCCGCTCGAGCGACCAGCCGACCACGAGCTGCCGCACGAGGGGCGCCGCTTCCGGCAGCACGATCGCCGGCAGCAGCACGCCGGCTACGAGACCGAGCAGCACGAGCCGCTTCCACGCGGGCCACGAACGGCCACTGCGGGGTGCCGAGCCATCGCGATCCGGCGTCGGGGGCGTCGGCTCGAAACCCGGCGGAACAGGAAATCCATCGCGATCGTACCGCATGCGGTCACCCTTTCACCGCGCACGCGATGGGCCGAAATGACGTCGCCATCGCACTGCCATCCTGATCATCATAGCTCCGCGATCATCGTAGCCACGCGCACCTCGGCCCCACAATTGACGCGCCGCAGCCACTGGCGTAAGGTCTCAACCACGTGGAGGCCGCATCATGCCGCTGTTCGAGATCGAGACCAGCGCCCACATCATCATTTCGTGGGCGGCCGACGAGCAGGCTGCAGCCGCGGTCGTCGAAGACGCCTACCCTGGCGAGCAGGTGGTGCGCATGGTGCGGCGGCCGCGCGATTGCTGGGTGATCTCCAAGTCGGCGCTCGGGCTGAACTCGTCGCATGCCAACCCCTGCCACACTGCCCGCGAGTGCCTGGCGAAAGCGTCGGGCGACAAGCTCCACGCGATCCGGCTTTATATGCACGAAACCGGCGACGATCTCGAGCGGGCCCGCAAGGTGATCGAATCGAACATGGTCATGGGCTGGTGACGGCCGTCAGTTCGAAGCCCACGACCTGCGTGGGCGTGGCAAGGCCGCCGTTGTCGGAGATGCCGAGAAGCGCTCTCCGGCCGGCGTCGAGTTTCGGCCCCAGGCACAGCCCCTCCAGATTCAGGCCCAACGCCCCCGACCAGACGAGCGTCTTGCCGACGAGGCGGTCGGGCATGCCGGCCAGATCGCTCCCGATGCCGGAGACGTCGGCGGCAGCGGACGTGTCGACCGTATAGAGGCGGCTTTCGAAGGGAGGCAGCCCCGGCCCGCCGCTGCGTTCGAGCACGAGCAGCCGACCGTGCCCCAGCGCGACGAGCGCCACGACCCCGGAGAGCGTGGGCCCGGCGAACACGGGCACGAAGTCGTGGGGCGGATCGACCTGGTAGGCGACCTGCAGCGGCGGGCTTCCTGCCCGGAGCGGCAGCCGCATCAGCCGCACGACCGTCCCGACCCCGGCCGCCGCCGGGCTGCCGTCGGGAACGAGCGCCTCTTCGTTGGCCGTCCACAGATGAGCCCCATCGGGGTCGAGTGCGAGTGACTCGGGGCCGCGATTGACGCGCCGCGACCGCGCCACTGCGGGCAGCGGGATGGTGCCGTCCGCCGCGCCGTCGTCGAGGCGAAACACGCGGATTGCGGGCGTCTCCTCCTCGCAGAGAAAGACGGCGGGCACCCCGCCCAGACGGGGCGCGACGTCCTCGTAGTCGTGTCGCTCGGCGACGGTGATCGCCTCGAAGGCCGATGCCGATCGCGGCGTGCCATCCGGGGCGATTTCGAGCCGAAAGCGGATCAGGCTCGCACTGTTGTCCAAGACCGCGACGTAGCGATCACCCCCCAGCCACGTCACGCCGCTCAGGCCCGTGAGCCGAAGCGGTGGGCCGTCGGCAGCCGACACCTCGTCGGGCAGCGACACCGCGCCGCGGTGTTCGACGTGCAGCCCACCCGCGGCACGGTCAGCAGCGTGAAGAGGACTCGGGCCCGCGACCGCCGCGACAAGCGCCGCCATGCACATGCGAGCGACAAAATGTGGGGGCATCGCAGCCATCGCCACGCATCGTAGCAGCCCGCGGGAACGAACCGTCGTGGACCGACCGAGCGGTCTACGGCGCGACCGGTGCCGGCGTCTCGAACGATGCCGTGCGCACGGCCGACGGCGCCGCCGGCGCGGACTCGACAAGAATCGCGCGGGTCGGGCGATAGCTCGACGTGCCGGCCGGACGGTAGCCCGGGTCAGGCCGCCGCGCGGGCGGGGTCACGGGCGCCGCAGGAGGTGGCGGGGCTCCAGGAAGCACTGGAGTGGCGGGCAGGGGCGGCGGAGAGAGAAACGGAGAGGCCGGCACGCCCGCAGGCGGCGGAGCGGCCGAGAGCGGTGGGGCCGCTGCCGGCAACGCTGCGGCACTCGGCATGGCCGACATCGCAGGCTCGAGCGGCGGTGGAGAACTGCCGAAGCTCGCGCCCCCGAACCGGCTGCCCGGGATGCTTGCATAGCGCGACGCCGCCGAAAGCGGATCGACCCCATCGGGCGAAGCCAGACTCTGGGGAGCAGGGCTCGCGGCGGGCGGCGCGGCAAAGCGAGAGGTATCGGCCGCGCGGCCGGCCGGTGCCGGTTCGTAGCCGGCGGTGGCCGGGAAGGCGCCGGACGTCGCCGCCGGCGGCGAGGCCGCGGCGCTGAAGGGCGTCGCCGGCACGGCAGCCATCGACGGCGCAGGGGGGCCGCCCGCGAGCGGCGCGTAGGGCCCGACCTGCGGGGCGATGGACGGCGCAGCTTGCTGGGGCGGCGGGGCGGTGACGGCGGTGGTCGCTGCGGCCGCCGCCATGGCGGCCGGCACCGGCTGGCTGCCGTAGGTGATCGCGGCGGGCTCCGTCGCCGCGAGCGCCGGCGGTGCGACCGGTTGATTCGGCTGCCCGGCGGCCGTGTCGGCCACCGCATAGCCGTTGGGCGTAGTCGTGGTCGGGTAGGGGGCGGCCGATTCCGAAGGCTTTTTGATGCTGCCTTCGAAGGGAGGCGCGGCGGCGAGTTTTTCAGCGTCGGACGTCTTCGATCCGCCCAGCGACCACCACGACGGCGTTGACATCGCCGTGGCACCGCTGCGGCATCCCGTCGACGCGATCACCCCGCAGGCGACGGCCATCGCGGCCACCGCCGTCAGCGGCCGCCCGGCGGCATGGCGATGCAGTTCTCTGATGCGCAGAATGTGCGTGCCCATGGGGAAATTCTCCGGACGGTGCAGATCGGACGTCGACGCGGGCCGACCGCCCTGCGGCCCCGTCGATGGCAGGGAAATAGGCGGGCAGTCGACGTGCCGTCAACGCCAGCAGGGTCTGAAAAGAAAAACCGGCGCGTGCCAGGGGCACGCGCCGGCGAGTGGGCAACCTGGAGAAGAAGGGGGCTACTTCTTCGCGACCGCGAACCGCTTGGAAACGGCGTCCCAGTCGATCACGTTGTAAAAAGCGTTCACGTAGTCGGCCCGGCGGTTTTGATAGAGCAGGTAGTACGCGTGCTCCCAGACGTCGACGCCGAGGACCGGCGTGTTGCCGTGCATGATCGGGCTGTCCTGATTGGCCGTGCTCTCCACGAGCAGCTTTCCCTTCGGATCGACGGAGAGCCAGGCCCATCCGCTGCCGAACCGCTTCATGGCGGCATCGGTGAACAGTTCCTTAAACTTGTCGAAGCCGCCGAACACGCTCCGGATCGCCTCGGCGAGATGGCCGGCGGGTTCGCCGCCCTTGCCCTTGCCGATCGTCTCCCAAAACATCGTGTGATTGGCATGCCCCCCGCCGTTGTTGCGCACCACGGTGCGGATCGTCTCGGGCACCTTCTCGAGATCGGCGATCAGTTTCTCCACAGGGAGTTCACCGAGCGCGTTGCCCTCGAGCGCCTTGTTGACGTTCGTCACATACGCGGCATGGTGCTTGTCGTGATGGATCTCCATCGTCCGAGCGTCGATGAACGGCTCGAGCGCGTCGAAGGCATAGGGCAGGGGAGGCAGTGTGTAGGCCATGAGGGTCATCTCCAAGGACATTCGGACAGAATCGGTCGGGGCGGACGACCCGACTGCGGCTGACGATTGTAGGGCCGGCGAACGGGCCGTCGACCGTGCCGACGATAACGCGCGTGCGCGTTGCCCGTTCTGGCAACCGGCCGCTGAATCCGCACGCCGCCGCCGGTCGACTCTCCCTCCAGGGCAGTGGGTCCGCCGGCAGGATGCCGTCGCGGCCACCGCCGGGCCGGGTTACTCGTCGGGATGGATCCAGGGAAGGATCCGGGGCACTTTCATGGCACTGCCGGGAAGCCAGCGGCGCGGACAGCGTCGGCGGCTGCTCATGGCCTGGTCGCGAGACACCGCGCCGCCATCCGGCGGCAGGGTGGCAGCAGCGCGCACCCCGGCCGAATACGACCCCGTGGCACTTCCCGAGCGTCAGCCGGCCGTGGCGACGCTCCTGCCGACCCATCTTGGTCGCCTCACGGCCTGGGCAGTCGGCATCGCCGTCGCCGTCGCGGCGGTCGTGGCCCCCGGGCTTCACGCACCCACGTTTTCGGCGCTCGAGCGGGCGGCCGGGCCGCGTTTCGCGCGGACGGTCGCGGCGGCGGCGGTGTGCTTCGATGCCGGCTCGATGCTGTCGCTCGCGGGCTGGCTCTCCCAAGTGCTGCTGGTGGTGGCGGCGGGCGTGGCGCTGGTCGTGCGATTTATGCGCCGGCATCGACGCGACGACTTCGCGGGCCGGTACCGTGCCTGGGGCTGGCTGGCCGGCCTGTTGGTCGCCGCCTCGTGCTCGGCGCAGGCACCCGTGGGCCGGGCCGTGGGGATCTTCATGACGGAAGCCACGGGCGTGGCTTTCGGCCCGGCCGGCTCGGGCTGGTGGGTGGCGATCGCAGCCACGCTCCTCGGCGGCGTGTCGCTGTGGGCCGTTCTCCCGCTGCATGAACGAGCTGCCACGGCCCTCTGGCTCGCGAGCGGCCTCATGGCATGGGGTGTGTCGGCGGCAGCGGTATGGTTCAGTGCGACGCAGGGCGTGCATCCGGGCGTGGCCCCCGCGGCATGGGCGGCAGGCAGCGGCCTGCTCGCGATTGCGATGCTCGTGGCGGCACGGTCGGTGATTCGCGAAGTGCGCGGCGAAGCCAAGGCGGCCGCGCCGAAGCCGCAGGCTGCAACCGTGCGGCCCCTCCCGATGAAGCAGACTGCCGACCAGGACGACGAGCCGCAGGAGTCGCCCGACTGGGGCTCCGACCCGTCCGAAGCGACCGGCTACACTGACGGCTCGGACTCCGACGAGGATCGTGACACGCGACACCTCTCGAAAGCCGAGCGCAAGCGTCTCAAAAAGCTGGCCCGGATGAACCGGGTGGCATGAGCCGCTCCCCTGCCTCCGACCGCTTCGCCCCATGACTGTCCGCACCCGGTTCGCTCCGAGCCCCACCGGTTATCTGCACATCGGCGGCGTCCGCACGGCGCTCTTCAACTGGCTCTTCGCCCGCCGACACGGCGGCGCCTTCATCCTGCGGATCGACGACACCGACGCGGAGCGGAATGTCGACGAGGCGCTGCAGCCGATCCTCGACGGGCTGCGTTGGCTCGGCATCGACTGGGACGAAGGCCCGGGCGTCGGCGGCCCCCACGCGCCGTATTTCCAGTCGCAGCGAGCCGCGGGCCACAAGGCGGCCGCGGACCGCCTCCTCGCCTCCGGCCATGCCTACCGCGACTTCGCGAGGCCGGAGGAGCTCGACGAGGAGCGCAAGGCCGCGCAGGCTGCGGGCAGACCGTTTCTCTACAGCCGGCGCTTCGCAGCCTTCGACGACGCCACGGCGGCACGGTTTGCAGCGGAGGGCCGCACGAGTGTGGTCCGCCTGAAGATGCCGCGCGAGGGGTCGCTCGTGATCGACGACGCGGTCCGCGGGCGAGTGGAGTTCGCATGGGAACGGGAGCAGGACCACGTCATCCAGCGGGCCGACGGCTCCTGCCTCTACCACCTCGCGAGCGTTGTCGACGATCACGACTTCGCGATCACCCACGTGATCCGCGCCGAGGAGCACCTTTCGAACACGCCGCGGCAGGCGTTCATCGCGATGTCGCTGGGCTACCCGCTGCCGGCCTACGCCCATCTCCCGCTCGTGGCGGAGCCGGGCAGCCGCACGAAGCTCTCGAAGCGGAAGCTCGCCCAGTACCTCAAGAACCACGACTTCAAGCAGGTGATGGACCACGGGCAGAAGATCGCCGAGCGGATCGGCCTGGCCGCCGAGGCCGACACGTTCAACCCCGTGATCGTCGACTTCTACCGCGAAGTCGGCTACCTGCCGTGGGCGATCGACAACTACATGGCCCTGCTCGGCTGGTCGCTCGACGACAAGACGGAATTCTTCTCGCGCGACGAGCTCGTGAGGCATTTCACGCTCGAACGGATCAACTCGTCACCGGCGAGCTTCGACCCCAAGAAACTGTGGGCCGTGCAGGACCACTACATGGGGCAGCTCACCATCGACGACAAGCTCGCGATGATGCTGCCGTTTCTCACAAAGGCGAAGCTCGTCGCCAACCCGCCGGGGGCCGACTCGATCGAGACGGTGCGCCGCGTGATCGAAGCCTCGGGCGAGCGGCTCAAGGTGGCCGGCGACATTCTCGGCTACGCCGACTTTTTTCTGGTCGAGGAACCCCCGCTGGACGAGGCGGCCGTGAAGCAGCGGCTCGCGAAGCCGGGCGTGCGGGCGCTCCTCGAGCAGGCGATCACGGTGCTCAGCGGCATCGAGCCCTTCGCCCCGCCGGAACTCGAAGCGGCCTGCAAGGAAATCGTCGACGCGGCCGGCCTCAAGATCGGCGACCTGATCCACCCGATCCGCGTGGCGATCACGGGCAAGACGGTCGGCCCGGGCCTCTACGATTGCCTCGCGATCCTCGGCCGCGAGCAATCGCTCACCCGTCTCACCCGCGCACTGCCCCTCTGCGGCTAGCGCTTCGCCTTCGGGCTCAATCGCCAAACCCGGCTCGGGGTTACCCCGTACCGTCTCGCCGGACGTTCGCCTCCGCCCTCCAGGCTTCGGCTCACTCGGATTTGCCTGCGCTGCGGCATCCTGCCTGCGCTGGTCAAATACGCCGGCTCAACGGCAGGGGTAACCCCTCGCCTCCTCAACTCGTAGGCGCCGAGAACGTTCGGCGGAGACGGTCGGTGCGATGCGGAAGAGCCGACGGGCAGATACGCGGCTTACACCGAGCGCACCATCACAGTTGAGAAGGGACTAGCGATCGCCCTCGGCGATGAAGCAGCGTACCGCCGGCTCCGAATGCGGGTCGTTGTCTGCTGCCCTGCAGTCCGGCGAGACGGTACGGGGTAACCCCGAGCCGGCGCGGGCGAATTGAGGGATGCGAACAGTACAGGCGAGACAGGCGAGACGCCTGCCCTACGGCCTCACTTCGCAAGCGACACGCGGATGATCTCGGCGTCGTTCCGCACGATGATCGACCGGTTGGCGTACGCCGGCGCACACCACACGACGGGCCGCCCGAAGGCGACGTTCGTCGGCTCGATGAGGTGGGCCCGCGACAGCTCTTCGTAGCCGGCCGGCGTGAGTTTCGCGATCACGAGGTCGCCGGTCTCGGTAAATAGGAAGAAGCGGTCGCGGTGCCGCGTGATGAAGGCCGTGCCCGAGCCCTGCGGCCGTGCGCCGAGCGGGCCGCCTCCGCGCCATGCGAAATCTCCCTCGGGAATCCGCATCGCCCGCAGTTCGCCACTCTCGTGAAAGCCGTACACGATGCCGTCCGCCACGAACGGCTGCACGTTCACCGCCGAGATGCCCTGCTTCGGCTTGTTCCGCCACACGACGTCCACGCCGGGCGCGTCGGCCCTGAGCTTCAAGAGCAGGTTTTTGCCCTGGTAGCCGCCGACGTAGAAGTGATCGCCGATCCGCACCGGCGTCATGATGATCGAGCCGTTGTCGGCGTTGTAGGGCGTCTCCCAGAGAACTTTTCCGGTGTCGGGGTCGACGGCATACACGCCATCGGGCTTCACGAGCACGAGCTGCCGCACGCCCGCTGCCTCGATGATCGACGGCGGCACGTAGCCCTGCTCAGGCGCGGTGCCGGCCCGCCAGAGTTCCTTCCCCGTGCGCGTGTCGAAGGCGACGGCATGGGCCGCGTCGGTGCCCGCGATGCAGATCAGCTTCTCGCCGTCGACGAGCGGGTGGCTCGCCCAGCCCCAGAGCGCGGCCTTCGTGGCGTAGTCCTTCTTGAGGTCGCGCGACCACACGACCTTCCCCGTCGCGGCGTCGAAGCAGAACAGATCGCCCTCCGCGCCGAGCGTGTAGACGCGGTCACCATCGACCGTGGGCGTGCAGCGCGGGCCGGCGGGGTAGGCGATCGTGTAGGTGACCGGATACTCGTGCTTCCAGAGCAGCTGCCCCGTGGCTTCGTCGAGACACAGCACCCGCTCGGTGCCGGTCGAGGCCTTCCGCTCGAAGTTCGCCACCTTCACGTCGGCGGTGGTGACGTAGTCGGTGACGAACACGCGGCCACCGGCCACGGCCGCCCCCGCGTAGCCGCCGGCGATCGGCACCCGCCACACGACGCGCGGGCCCGCCGCCGGAAGCGCCTCGAGCACGCCGTCTTCACGCCACACGTTGTCGCGCCCCGGCCCCATCCACTGCGGCCATTCGTCGGCTGGGAGCGGGAGCGGAGCGATGGCGATAGCACAGCACGCGAACAGGAAACGCTTCATCATCTCGGGCTCCGCAGGGTGGAGGGATTTCTGATTCGGTCCGCAACGCCCATAATGTCGCTGATTCCATCCCCATCAGGAAACCCCGCCATGCCTCTGCTCGTCGTCGGCAGCGTCGCGCTCGACTGTGTCGAAACCCCCACCGCCCGCCGCGACGACGTGCTCGGCGGCTCATGCGTGTTTTTTTCCTATGCGGCGAGCTTCTTCTCGCCCGTCAAGATGCTCGGCACGGTCGGCGAAGACTGGCCGCAGGAGCACACCCGCTTTTTGGCGGCCCGCGGCATCGATACGTCGGGCATCGAGGTGATCCCCGGCGGCAAGACGTTCCGCTGGCGGGGCCGCTACCTGCCGAACATGAACGACCGCGAGACACTCGAGGTGCACCTCAACGTGTTCGGGGACTTCAAGCCGAAGCTCAACGGCAGCCACAAGGAGGCGAAGTTCGTGTTCCTCGGCAACTCGTCGCCAACGACGCAACTCTCCGTGCTCGACCAGGTGCCGAACGCCCAACTCACCGTCGCCGACACGATGGACCTGTGGATCAACATCCAGCGTGATGAACTCGGCGAGCTGCTTCGCCGGATCGACGGCCTCGTGCTCAACGACTCCGAGGCGAAGCTGCTGGCCGAGGATGAAAACCTCGTGCGCGCCGGTCATGCCGTGCGCCAGATGGGCCCGAAGTTCGTGGTCATCAAGAAGGGCGAGCACGGGGCAATGTTCTTCAGCGAGCACGAGATGTACGTGATGCCCGCCTACCCCACGCCCCAGGTGCTCGATCCGACGGGTGCCGGCGACAGTTTCGCCGGCGGCATGATGGGCCATCTAGCCGCCCTTGGCCGGTTCGACCCACAGGCGCTCAAGGAGGCCCTCGCCTACGGCGTGATCACGGCGAGCTTCACCGTGGAGGACTTCAGCCTCGACCGCCTCGCGAGCATCGACCGCAGCGACCTCGACCGGCGGATCGCCGAATACAAGCAGATGCTCTCTTTTTAGGCTGTCGCGCCGTCGCTGCCGCCCCGGGGTCGGCTGGTTCGACCTCAACGCGCCCAATCCGGCGTCGAAGCCGGCGGTACGCTGCTCCATCGCCGAGGGCGATCGCTAGTTCATTCTCAACTGTGATGGTGCGCTCGGTGCAAGCCGCGTATCTGCCCGTCGGCTCTTCCGCATCGCACCGACCGTCTCCGCCGCCTCCCCCGTTCAAGTTGAGGAGGCTTCGGGCTCCCCGTGTCCCGCTCGCCGGCGTATTTGACCAGCGCAGGCAGGATGCCGGAGCGCAGGCAAATCCGAGTGAGCCGAAGCCTGGAGGGCGAAGGCGAACGTCCGGCGACGGGATATGGGGAGCCCGAAGCCGGCTTGCGCGCAGCGAGCGTCCGGAATAAGTCAAAAATTCTGCTTGCCAGACTGGCCCCTAGCCGATAGTATACCCGCGTTCAGTGTACGGTTCTGCGGCAAATCGCTCGATTCATGGTGGCGAAGCAACCACCCCGACGACGTGCCGGGAAGCGTTGGAGACAATCGCCATGGTGTTGGCAACAGCAGGAGCGAACGGACGGATGGCAAAGAAGCAGGCAGAATCGAAGTCGGCGGCCGAGAAGCGACGGAGCGGCAAGTCGGCACCCTCGTTCATGGACGCAAATCCCGTCCTCCGGAACACGCTCGCCCAGATCGAGAAGGAGTTTGGCGAGGGCTCGATCATGCCGCTGGGCTCCGATGCCCAGGCGCCGATCGCGGGCATCTCGTCGGGCAGCCTGTCCGTCGACCTGGCGCTCGGCGGCAAGGGCTTTCCCCGGGGGCGGATCATCGAGATCTTCGGCCCCGAATCATCTGGCAAAACCACGCTCGCCCTCCATGTCGTGGCGTCGGCCCAACGAACCGGCGGCATTGCCGCCTTCATCGACGCCGAGCATGCCCTCGACCCGAGCTGGGCGAAGAAGCTGGGCATTTCGCTGGAAAATCTGCTCGTGAGCCAGCCTACGAGCGGCGAAGAAGCGCTCCAGATCGCCGAGCTGCTCATCAAGAGCAACTCGGTCGACGTGATCGTCATCGACTCCGTCGCGGCCCTCGTGCCCCAGAAGGAGCTCGATGGTGAGATCGGCGACTCGGTCGTCGGCATGCAGGCGCGGCTCATGAGTCAGGCGATGCGGAAGCTGACAGGGGCCATTGCGAAGTCGAAGACCACGGTGATCTTCATCAACCAGATCCGGGAGAAGATCGGCGTGATGTTCGGCAGCCCGGAGACCACGCCGGGCGGCAAGGCGCTCAAGTTCTACGCATCGTGCCGAGTCGATGTCCGCCGGATCGGGGCCCTCAAGGACGGCGAGGAAGTCGTCGGCCAGAGGGTGCGTGTGAAGGTGGTCAAAAACAAGGTCGCGCCGCCGTTCCGTGTGGCGGAATTCGACATGATGCATGCCGATGGCATCAGCGTCGAAGGCGATATCCTCGACTTGGCGATCACCGCCAAACTCGTCGACAAAACCGGCACTTGGCTCCGATACGGCCAGACGCACCTCGGGCAGGGTCGGGAGAAGGCCCGCCTGTTCCTCAAGGAGAACCCCGCCGTCGCCAAGGAACTCCGGGAAAAAATCCTGGCCAGCAAAGAGGCCGTGATTGCCGTCGAAGGCACTGTCGGCGGCGACGGTGAAGCCTCAGCCGAAACTTCGGACGAAGCCGACGAGTAGGCGGCCGGCCTGAATCGACCCGCACCTGACGATTCACCGCCCACGAGCGACCGACCCAAGCGGATGCTCGTGGGCGGAGTCGTTTTCGTGCCGATTCGGGCCTTCACGCCGGCGGGAACTGCGGTGCTCTCCTGCGCCCGAGGGCGTGTATAGTACGCGCACGTTTCCCTGTTGTGAGCCTCGGAGTTGATTGCGACATGAAGGCCGATGATCTCCGCGAAGCATATCTGGCGTTCTTCGAGTCGAAGGGCTGCGTGCGCCGCCCGAGCGACGTGCTCGTGCCCCGCTGGGACCCCTCTGTGCTGTTCACGCCCGCGGGCATGAACCAGTTCAAGGACCACTTCCTTGGCAAGTGCAAGCTCGAGTTCACTCGGGCCACGACCTGCCAGAAGTGCCTGCGGACCGGCGACATCGACAACGTGGGCCGCACCGCGCGGCATCACACCTTTTTCGAGATGCTCGGGAACTTCAGCTTCGGCGACTATTTCAAGCGCGAGGCCATCCATTGGGCTTGGGAGTTTCTGACGGCGAAGAACTGGCTGAACATCTCCCCCGAGAAGCTCTCCATCACCGTCTACCAGGACGACGACGAGGCCTTCCGCATCTGGGCCGAGGAGGTCGGGGTGCCGGCCGCCAGAATCACGCGGATGGGTGAAGACGACAACTTCTGGCCAGCCGGCGCTCCCACGCAGGGCCCCGACGGCGTCTGCGGACCCTGCAGCGAAATCTTCTATCGGATGCCCGATGGCAGCGACGTGGAGATCTGGAACCTCGTGTTCACGCAGTTCAACCGCGTGGGCGCCCCGCCCGACAACCTCCGTCCGCTGCCCAGCCGCAACATCGACACGGGCATGGGCCTCGAACGCACCGCGGCGATGCTCCAGGGAGTCGACTCCAACTTTCACATCGACATCCTGCGGCCGCTCGTCGAGGCAGTGGGCGAGGTGTGCCGCAAGCGGTATGTGCCCGGTGATGACGACGGCCGACGGATGCGGCGGATCGCCGACCATGTGCGGGCCTGCACGTTCGCCATCCACGAAAACGTGCTCCCCGGCAACAACGAAGAAAAATACGTGGTCAAGCGGCTCTTGCGCCGAGCGGTGCTCGACGGCCGCCAGATGGGCATGCGCGAGGCCTTCCTGCACAAACTGCCAGGCACAGTCGCCGAGTTGATGCGCAAGCCCTATCCCGAACTCGCCGAGACGGTCGATCGGGTGGCCGGTGTGATCAAGCGCGAGGAAGAGGCGTTTCTCGGCACGATCGATGGCGGCTTGGAGCGCATCGAGCGGCTCTTCACCGCCATCGAGAAATCGGGGGCAGGGCTCGTCGCGGGCACGGAGGCGGCCGAACTCTACACCACGTACGGCTTTCCGCCGGAGCTTCTCGAAACCCTGGCGGCGGAGCGGAACTGTGCCTTCGATTGGAACGGCTTCCGCGAGGCGATGGAGGCCCACGGCCAGCGGTCGGGAGCCGGAAGCCGCGCGGAGGTGTTTACGTCGGGCCCGCTCGACGCACTCAAGAAGGCGATGCATGGCTCCGAGTTCGTGGGCTACGAGACGCTCGAGACGACTGGCAAGGTGATCGGCATCATCGCGCAAGACAGGCTCTGCGACAGCCTGCGCGAGGCGGGCCATGCCACGCCCGTGACCGTGGTGCTCGATCGCACGAGCTTTTACGGCGAGTCGGGCGGACAGGTGGGTGACACGGGCGCGCTCGAATGGCAGGGCGGCTCGTTCGAAGTGGTCGACACGCAGCGCGAGGGTGGATTCATGCTCCACGTGGGGCATCTGAGGACAGGCACGCTCGATCTCGGCCACGACGTGACGGCCCGGGTGGACGCAGGCCGCCGGGCGGCGATCCGCCGGGCCCATTCGGCTACGCATCTCATTCACGCCGCCCTCCAGCACCACCTGGGCACCCACGCCGTGCAGCAGGGCTCGAAGGTCGACGCCGACATGCTCCGCTTCGACTTCTCCCACACGAGCGCCGTCGGCGCCGACACCCTGCGGCAGATCGAGGTGATGGTCAACGAGCACACGCTGGCTGCTGCGGCCGTGTCAGCCCAACTCCTGCCGCTGGCCGAAGCTCGCCATGCCGGCGCGATGATGCTCTTCGGCGAAAAATATCCCGACGTCGTCCGGATGGTGACGATGGACGGCGTGAGCCGAGAACTCTGCGGCGGCACGCATGTGTCCAACACCGGCCAGATCGGCCTCGTGAAGGTGGTCGGCGAAGAGAGCGTGTCGGCCGGCACCCGGCGTGTCACCGCCGTGACCGGCCTCAAGGCCATGGAGCGGCTCCGTCAGGCCGAGGGCGTTCTTGCGGAGTCGGCGGCCGCTCTCAAGGTGCCTGTCTCGGAGCTGCCCGCCCGGCTCACCGCCATGGCGAAGGAGCTCAAGGAGCTCAAGAAAACGAAGGGGGCGTCTCCCGCCGCGGCCCTGTCTGTCGACGACCTGATCGCTGGTGCCGCCGACATCGCCGGCACCAGGATCGTGGTGGCCGATGCGAAGGGAAGCGACGCGGCTGCAATGCGGCAATGCATCGATCAACTGCGGCGCAAAGCCAGCCCGATCGCCGTGTTGCTGGGATCGAGTGAGGCCGACAAAGTGACACTCGTCGCCGGCATCTCACGTGAGCTCGAAGACCGTGGCCTGTCCGCAGGCTCGTGGATCAAGGACGCCGCAACGATCGTGGGCGGGAAGGGTGGGGGGCGGCCCGACCTCGCACAAGCCGGCGGAAAGCTCGTGGACAAACTCCCCGAAGCCCTGACGGCCGCCCGCAAGACGATCGAGCAACTGCTGAGGGCCTGAGGGTCGAAGTTCGACAGGCTGAGACGTGTGCTAGGCGAGTTTCTCGAGGGCGGCGAGGGCGGCGTCGTAGTCGGGCTCACTTGCAACTTCCTTCACGACCTGGGCGTATTGCACCACTCCCCGGGCATCGAGCACGAACACGGCCCGGGCCAGGATCTTCAGCTCGTCGATGAGCACGCCCCAGTGCGTACCGAAGCTGCGATCCATGTAGTCGCTGCCGTTCTTCATACCCTTGATGTCTTCGGCACCGCAGAAGCGGTTCATCGCGAAGGGGAGGTCGAGGCTCACCGTGAGGGCCGTGATCTTGTCGCCGAGCCCCGCGAGCCGCTTGTTGAACGTCTTCGTCTGCACCTGGCAGACGGGCGTATCGAGCGAGGGCACGACGCTGATGAAGGCGGGCTTGCCGAGGAGATCGGCCTTCTTGATGTGCTCCATGCCGCCGGGGCCGAACGACGTGAGGTCGAAGTCCGGCGCCGGGCTGCCGACCTTCACTTCGTCGCCGACCAGCGTGAGGGGATTGCCCTTGAACGTGACTGCACCGTGACGACCCATGGACGTGTCTCCTGCGAAAGAAGCGTGATCGAGCATGAACTCCGTGTCGGCAGTATTGCGTCGATCCGGCGGGCGGCAAGCCGGGCCGATGAACGCCGCCGCCGCGACGAAATCCTGCCCGACTGGTACGATGCCGGAGTCCGCGAAGGGCACGGCCCGCGGCATTTCCCGGGACACACGACGGCGTATGCGGGCGATCGGACGGTTCGGACAACTCCTCGGCCTCGGCCTTCCCGTGTTCGCGGTGGTGCTGCAACTCGGCGGACGGCTGCTGCCCAGCCAAATGCTCGTGATGCTCATCGCCGCCGTGTGCTGTTTTTGGATCGGCAGGATCCTGGAGGGCTATGCGTCGCGATGATGCACCCGCTTCTGCTCGCCCCCGTCTATCGCCGCTACCTCTGGGGAGGCCGTCGGTTTGCGACCGCGCTCAGCCGCGACCTCCCCCCGGGCGGCGACTTCGCCGAGTCGTGGGAAGTCGTCGATCGGCCGGGGCCGGACGGCGGCGACCAGAGCATCGTCGCCGCCGGGCCGCTTGTCGGCCGGACGCTCGGCGATCTCGTTCGGGGCCACAGCCGTGAGCTCCTCGGACGCCATGCGGGGCTCCCCACGTTTCCGCTCCTGTTCAAGTTTCTCGACGCCTGCCGCGACCTGTCGGTGCAGGTGCACCCCGACGACGAGCGTGCCGCCCGCCTCGTGCCGCCCGACCGAGGCAAGACGGAAGCGTGGTACGTGATCGATGCCGAGCCCGGCAGCCGCATCTACGCCGGTTTGGCACCGGGCGTCGGACAGCCCGAACTCGCCGCCGCGATCCGGGCCGGCACATGTGCGACGGTGCTGCACTCCTTCGAGGCCCGCCCGGGCGACTGCATCTTCATTCCGGCCGGCACGGTGCACGCGATCGGCGCCGGCCTACTGATTGCCGAGATCCAGCAGTCGAGCGACGTGACCTACCGACTCTTCGACTGGAACCGAACCGGCCCCGACGGCAAGCCGCGGCCGCTGCATGTGGAGGCGGGCGTGGAGGCCGTGACGAGGTTCGGGCCCGTCGCGCCGGTGCAACCTGCAGCGACGGCCGATCCCGCCGTGAAGCGGCTCGTGACGAGCGACTTCTTCCTGTTCGACGAGGTGCGGCCCGCGCACGCGTGGAACGTGGGCGGCGACGACTCCTGCCACGTCCTCGCCGTGCTCGACGGCACGCTCGCCTTCGACGACCACTGGAATCTGCCCCCTGTCAGCTGCGGTCGCACGATCCTCCTGCCCGCCGCGATCGGCCGCCAACGGCTGACCGTCCTCCCCGGCCCGGCCGCGAAGCTTCTTCACATCGCCTTCCCGTAGGACAGGCTTCAGCCTGGCCTGGGCATCCCCTCGGCTGTTTCCGCCATGGAAACCGGCATTGGCTGGCTGGCCCGCGGCGTCCTAGAGTCCCGGCGTGTTCGGCCGCCTGCTCATCGCCGTGATTCTCGCTGCCGTCGCCGGCGGCTGCGCGTCGCTCGGCAAGCCCGACTGGCTCGATCCGGGTCCGGCGGCGAATCAGCGACGGAAGGCGGTGCGGTTCGATCCGTATCTGCAAGACGACATCGCGCCGTCGCAGCTGCGGCTCTCGATCATGGACGGGTCGCGGCCACGCGATTTTTTGGAGCCGGTGCCGGAAGTGAAGCGGGCCCGGTGGTGGTCGCCCCAGCAGTGAGCCGACACGGCCGCCGGGCGCCGCGCGGCCTTCATCGCCCTGCCGCAGCCGCCTGTGTATGATCAGGCTTTCGACGACCGCAGTCGCGGGCTCGAAGACTTCGCCCGCGCCTCCAGGATTCTTTCCAGTGCCAGCCCCAGGCCCCGCCGACAAGCCGTCGCGCATCACGTCACGCCGCCGACCCAAGCCCGCCGCCCCCGCCCCTTCCCGTGGTGGCGCCGCGGGCGCGTTCCGCCCGGTCGACGACGGGCTCGAACGGCTGCAAAAGGTGCTCGCCGCCGCCGGGCTCGGCAGCCGCCGCGCCTGCGAGGAGTTGATCACCACCGGCCGTGTCGAGGTCGATCGGAAGGTCGTGGCGGAGCTCGGCAGCCGCGTCGATCCCCGGCGCCAGGAAATCCGGGTCGACGGCGAACGGCTGCCCGACCCGAAGCGGGTCGTGTTCATGCTCAACAAGCCGGTCGGCGTGGTCACGACCAACTACGATCCTTCCGGTCGGCCCCGTGTCGTGGATCTCGTGCCCGGTGAACACAGGCTGTTCGCCATCGGCCGGCTCGACCGGATGAGCGAAGGGCTGATCCTTGTCACGAATGACGGCGAACTCGCCAACCTGCTCGCCCACCCTCGGTATGGCGTCGAGAAGAAGTATCTCGTGCAGGTGGCGGGAGTGCCGACGACCGAGACGCTCGACAAGCTCCGCAAGGGGATTCAGCTCGCCGAGGGCACCGCACGGGCCCAGCACGTGACGCTCAAGACTCAGCACAAGCAGAGCTCGGTGCTCGAGATGGTGCTCGACGAAGGCAAAAACCGCGAGATCCGCCGGATGCTCGCCCAACTCGGGCACAAAGTCCACCAGCTGAAGCGGGTGGCAGTGGGCACCTTGTCGCTCGGCGGCCTGCTCCCGGGCCAGCACCGGCTCCTGGCCTGGAGCGAGATCGATGCCCTCCGCCGCGACGCGCTGGCCCATGTCGGCTCGGCTCGCGGTCCGGGCCACGAGGCACGGGGCCGGCGGCCGGCGCCGGCCGGCCGACCGGGCCGATTCGACCGCCCCCGCGACGGCGGTGGCCGGCCGGGGAAGCCGCCCCGACGGCGGCCTGATGGTCGCGACGATGAACACCAGAGCGGGCGGCCACTGCGGCCGGCCCCCCGGCCTCGCAAGCGGCCGGGCAAGGCCTCGTCGTGGAGAAAGCCGCGCGGCTGACGGCACGTGCGCGAGCCATCATGACCATGAGCCACCCTGCCGCCACCTCCGAAGCCTGCCGCAGCGGGTTTGCCGATGCGGCCGAATACCTCACGGCCCGCGTCGTGTTCAACCGTTTGATCGCCGACGGAACCTTCCGCATCCGCCTGGAGTGCCCCACGCTCGCCGCGGCGGCCCTCCCTGGGCAGTTTGCGATGCTTCGCCTGCCTGATCGGCACGATCCGCTCCTCGCCCGGCCGTTTGCCTTCTACGACACGTTCCGAACCGCCCTCGACGAGGTTCCGGACGGCCATCCCGAGGAGCGCCGCTACGCCGACTTCGTATACCTCGTGCACGGCAAGTTCACGACCGCGCTCCAGCACGTGAAGCCGGGCGACGAGATCGTCGTCTGGGGTCCGCTCGGCAACGGGTTTGCGGCCGTTCCGCCCGTCGACCATCTCGTGCTCGTGGCCGGGGGCATCGGCCAGACGGCCCTGCTGGCCCTGGGACGCGAGCGTCTGGGCAAGGCAGCCTACGGTCGCATCGGCGGGCACCAGACCGCCCGACAGGTGACGCTCTGCTGGGGCGCGCGGACGGCGGCCATGTTTGGCGACACAGGTGACTTCCGCGCGGCGGGCATCGACGTGCACCAGGCCACGCTCGACGGTTCCACGGGCCGACGGGGAACGGTCATCGATCTTCTCGACCACCTGACGGCCACCGGCGTGCTCCAGGGATCACCTGCCGCGCTCCACGTCGCGTGCTGCGGCCCCGACGGCATGATGGCGGCGGTGTCTCGCTGGACAAGCCGCCACGGGATCGGATGCCACGTGTCGCTCGAAGCACCGATGGCCTGTGGCATCGGCATCTGCTTCACGTGCGTCGCCCGGATCCGCGAGGAAGGCGGCGATGGCTGGGACTACCGCCGCACCTGCATCGAGGGGCCCGTGTTCGAGGCCCATCGGATCGTGTGGGAGGCCTGAGCCCGACGGGCGTCAGGCCTTGGCCTTGGCCTTCGGTGCGGGCGCCGCGCCGCCCGTGGCAGCCGTCCGCACGCGGGCCGAGATCCGCGACTTGATCCGGGCGGCTCGGTTGGGATGAATCGTGCGCTTGGCGGCGGCCCGGTCGGCCTTCCGCGCCAACACTTTGAAGTGCTCGCGGGCCGTGGCGACGTCGCCGCTCGTCAGCGACTGGAGCACCTTCTTCATCTCCGACTTGATCTCCGACTTGATCGCGCGGTTCCGCTCGCGGGCACGGAGATTTTGACGGAGTCGCTTCTTGGCGCTGACCGAATGGGGCATTCCAGATCCTCGGCTAGGAAAAACGGGCTATGAAAAACGGTGAACTGTAGGGGGAATCGCAGGGCGGGGGGGCTCGGAGCCTCATCCACCGGCACTGTTATCTTTCGGCGCGGCCAACTTGTCCAGACGCTGGGCCACATCGCGGTATCCGAAGTCGAGTCCGGCCAGGGTGCCCAGGTATTTTTGGGCGGAATCCCTGTCGTCGAGGCCGGCCGCCAGAACCCCCGCGCGGTACAGGGCCCGCTTCCGCAATTCCGCCTCCCGGTCGGTGAGCGACTCGACGGCGGTCACGTAGTTCCGCATGGCGAGCTGATATTGCTTGATCTTCTGAAAGCATTCGCCGAGCTCAAGCGATACTCCTCCCTTGCGCCGCGGATCCTGGAGGACGTCTTGGAAATGCCTGATCGCCTCCACGTGGTTGCCGGCCGCCTTGAGCCGCATCGCCAGTTCATACCGCCACGTGAGGTTTTCCGGGTAGCGGGCGCTCCGGGCGGAGTAGATCTCCACCTCGTGCTTGAGCTGCGCCGCCTTGAGACGCTCGAGCATCTCGCGATTGCCGGCCGTGTCTTCCGTCTGGACCCGCTGCTCCGCCACATGCACACGGTGCCGTGCCCAGCGCAGCTGCCGGTCTTCGAGATGCTCGCGCACCTTGAGGTCGTTGCCTGATGCGGCGAGTGCCTTCACGAGCACCGCCTCCGCCTCCTCCATGCCGCTGTCCCGCTCCAGGAGATCGGCGAGTTCGAGATATGACTCGATGTCCGATGGCTTCGCCTCAATCGCCTGCCTGAGCGCTGCGATGCGGTCGACTGGCACTGCCGCCTGCTGCCCCGGTGCGGCAGCCTTCACACCGGCTGCCGGAGCCCGGCCGGTCATGCCGTGGCCTGCGACGATCGTCTTCTCAACCTGCAGGCGGGCGATTTCGCGCTGTGCCTCGTCGGCGAGCGCTTTGACGTTCGCCACTCTCACCCAGCACGCGATCGCCTGATCGAACTCGCCGTGGTTCGCCAGAAAGCGGGCGCATTGCCGATTGACCTCGGGATCGGCCGGAGCGGCGTCAAGCGCGCTCTTGAGATACACCCGCTGGGCGTCGTGCAGTTGCAACTGGCCGCAGGCATCCGCCATGGCCAGGTGGACCATGTGGTCCGACGGGGCGACCTTGAGAATCTCGACCCCCTGCCTGATCACCTCGCGCCACTGGGCTTTGTCGGCGAACTTTTTCAGGCCGCCCGCCTTCGAGGTCGGCCAGAGACCGGACAAACCACCCGTTTTTTTCGCCCCGTGCTTCTTCTTGAGCACCGCCATCAGACTCTGCAGGTAGATGGCGTTGCCGGGATCGCCGAGCACACACTGCGAAAACATCTCGATGGCGTAGTCGAGATTCGTGGCGGCATTTTGGTTGCCCCGCTGGAAACACTGCGACAGCCGCGACCGCTCGGCGGGCGAGAGTTGGGCCGTCGTGGGCGACACCGCCGAGATGCCCGGGGTGGGCGCAGCCGCTGGAGTCTCGTTCGGCATGGCGGATGACCACGGCGCGGAGCGCGGGGCGGGGAGGGGCTGGGGTATGATGGCGTGCGTGTCGAGACCCATGAGTGTAGTGCCCGTGCTGCTGCCCACAAACACCGCGTCCGTCGCCGCCCCCGGCCGCGTCATCTTCGTCGGTGCCGGTCCCGGCGACCCCGGCCTGCTCACCGTGCGTGCCGTGGAGTGCCTCCGCCGGGCCGACGTGATCGTGCACGACGTGCTCGTGCCGGCCGCCGTGCTGGATGCCGCCGGCACCCGCGCCGAACGGATGCCTGTTCCACGCTCGCCCCACGGCGACGAAGATCCCGGCATCGCGGTCGGCAGACTGCTCGCCGACCTGGCACGGCACCACGGCGTCGTCGTGCGTCTCAAGGGGGGCGACCCCACGGTGTTCGCCCGCCTGGCCGAGGAGCAAGAGCCCCTCCGCGCGGCCGGCATCGCCTGGGAGATCGTCCCTGGCGTCACGGCGGCCCTGGCCGCGGCGGCCGCTGCCGGCATCCCGCTGACGAGCCGCGCCGCCGCGTCGAGCGTGACCTTCCTCACCGGCCATGAAGCCTACGACAAGGAATCGCTGCTCGACTTCGCCGCCCTGGCACGGCTGCCCGGCACGCTCGTCGTGTATATGGGGGTGGAGCAGGTATCGCACTGGTCGCGCAGTCTGATGGCGGCTGGAAAATGTGGCGACACGACCGTGGCGGTCGTCAGTCGTTGCTCGTGGCCTGAGCAGCGGACGTGCATCACGACGCTCGCCCGCTTGGGCGCCGAACTCGACCGTTGCCGCTGGACGGCGCCCGCGATCGTGATCGTCGGCGACGTTGTCGGCCAGCAGTCGGTGGACGCTCCTGCATCCGGAGGTGTGCTCGCAGGTCGCACGATCCTCGTCACGCGACCGGCGGGGCAGGGGGCCGACCTCGCGGCGCTCGTCGCGGCCCACGGCGGGTCGACGGTTCACGTACCCGTCATCCGCATCGGCCCCCCCGACTCATGGGAGCCGCTCGATCAGGCGATCGACACGGCCGACACCTACGATTGGATCGTGTTCGCAAGCGCCAATGGCGTGCGGGCCTGGTGCGAGCGGCTCCGGCACACAGGCCGTGACATTCGCCAGCTGGGCACGGCCCGCATCGCGGCAATCGGCCCGGCCACGGCGCGGGAGGCGGCAGAGCACGGCATCCGGTGCGATCTCGTGCCCGACGACCATCACTCCGAAGGCATCGTGGCCACGCTGGGCCGGGAGGCACGGCGGGGCCGATTCCTGCTCGTACGGGCGAACCGGGGCCGCGACACCATGCGGCACGGCCTGGAGGCGTTCGGGCACCAGGTGACCGAGGTCGCGGCCTACGCGAGCCATGCGGCCGAGTCGGTCGATGCAGAGACGCTCGCGACGCTCGCCGAGCGTGTCGACTGGATCACGGTCACGAGCTCGTTCATCGCGGCGTCTGCCGGGCGGTTGTTCGGCGACCACCTTCAGACATGGAAGGTCGCGAGTATCAGCCCCGTCACGACCGCGGCGCTCCTCGCCGTGGGTGTGACACCCACCGTGGAGGCGGAACGCCCGACGAGCGATGGGCTCGTGACCGCGATCACCCGGTGGGAGGCCGCCCACCACGACCTTGCGCACACCGCAGGGTCGGCGAAATCGACCCGCATGGCCAACGCTCCCACGACTGATCGGGTGGATTCGGGCCCCGCGGCCCGCCGATAGCACCTCAGGGCTTTGAGGCATCCGGGGCGTCAGGACATGCGGAGTGATCGAGGGCCGGCGACCGTCGTGGTCTGCTGTGGCGTGCCCGCTGGGGCGTCGGCGTCCGAATTCGCGGATTGGGTGGAGATTGCCGCGCGGTCACGGCTGCCCGTCACATGGGCGGTGCGTCCTGCAGAGATGGCCATGGCCGTCGACCTGCTCGGCCTGAGGGCACCGCCTGCCGATGTGGCGCTCGCGCTGGGCGCCGAGCAGTTGCAGTCACGGCCCACGCTCCGCCGCGAGCTTGCCGCGGCTCGCGCGATCACCGGCCACATCGAGTGCGCGGTGGTCACGGGCGCCGATGCCCTGGAGCACCGCGCGCTGCTCGTCGAGCAGGGCGTGCACACGATCGCACTGGGCGGATTCGATGCCGCGCCCCGCAGCAGCCGCCGGCCGGCCCCTGCCGGCTGGCCGTGCCGCAGCGTCGTGTGGGGACTGTGGGAGGTGCAAACCGTGCCCGAGCCTGTCCGCCCCGCCTTGGGCCGCTGGCTCCCGTGGGCCGTCGGGCCCCGCATGGCACCCGGCACACTCACGGTGGTGCACCTCGATACCCGCACCAGCGGCTCGCGGTCCGGCCTCGTCCGATTCGAACGGTTGGCGACATGGATCACCCGACAGGCAGGCCGGGTCGACGCAGCGCGGCTTTCAGACCTTCCTGACCTGCTCCGGGCCGCAGGGCAGCGAGACACAGGCTCCGTACTCCGCCAGGCGGCCTGAGCCAGACCCTGGGCCGAACTCAGGTCCGCGCCTTCTCCAGCAGCGTCCAACTGAGGTAGGCAAGAATCACACTGGCCACCACGAAGCACACGTCCAGGCCGATGCTCACCCGCCGGAAGGGAAATCCGGCGGCGAGATCGGCGAGAAACAGGATTCCGATGAGGCCGGACAGGATCAGCCCCAGGAGTGGCATGGCCTTGGACACCGCCGGTCCTCTGTGTTTGGCACCTGAAATGCACCCGATTCACCAGCGGATACCATAATCGACGTTTGCCAGCGCGCCACCCGTGTGATTTTTTCGCCTCCACGTCCCACGGCCGACCCCCTCTTCGCCATATTGTCACGGCCCCCTCTCGACCAGCGAATTACCCCGTGCCACACGCAGCCCGCACCGCCGTCTACACCGGCTCGTTCGACCCGATCACACTCGGCCATCTCGACGTCATCGGCCGGGCGGCACGCATCTTCGATGTGCTGATCGTCGGCGTGGGCATCAACCCCGACAAGCAGCCGATGTTTTCACTGGAAGAGCGTGTCGGCCTCGTTCAGGCCTCCGTCGCCCCTCTCGCCAACGTGCGAGTGGAACTCTTCAGCGGCCTCTCAGTGGCCTTCGTGAAGGCCCAAGGCGCCCACGTGCTCCTCCGGGGAGTCCGCTCGCTCACCGACATCGAGGCCGAGTTCACGATGACGCTCGCCAACCGCAAGCTCGACGCCTCGGTCGAGACGGTGTTCCTGATGGCCGACGCGCAGTATTCCCACATCTCGTCGTCGCTCCTGAAGCAGATCACGCCGCTGGCCGACGACGAAGCCCTGCTGAAATTCGTCCCCGAGCCCGTCGTGAAGGCCCTGCGCTCGAAGCTGGCGTGACGGCAACTCGCCAGACGGCAAGGCAGCAGATAGCCACCCGCAATCGGAGCCGGCGGTAGGCATGCTCGACTACGGTCGTGTTGAGAGTACAGGACTCGTGGGTTTTGATCAGTCGTCCATAGTCCTCAACGACTCCCTGCGTCTGCGCGTGCCCACCGACCGTCTCCGCCGAAACTGCTACCCGGCATCCCTTCGGCTCACGCCTCGGGCTTCCTGAGTGGGGGAGGCTTCGGGCTCCCCGTATCCTGGGAGCCGGCGTATTTGACCAGCGCAGCCATGGATGGCGCAGCGCAGGCAAATCCGAGTGAGCCGGAGCCTGGAGGGCGGAGGCGAACGTCCGGCGACGGGATATGGGGAGCCCGAAGCCGGCGCACAACCCGCCGCTCCGAACGTCCGGCGAGACGGTACGGGGCAGCCCCGAGCCGGATTCCACGCACTTGCATATCGACACACGATCCCAAGCCCCTGCGTGAACCTAGTTCACGCTCGCCCGCGATCCCTCGCCGCCCTCGAAGTGCTGGCGGAGGTAGCGGGCCCGCTCGATGTTGCGGTCGTTGGTGTCGAGCTCGACTCCCCGGAGCTTCTGAAGGTGGGCCGGCTGGGTGCGGACAAGCAAGGAGTTGATGTCGGCGATCTTCACGTCGCCGATCAACCCCAAGAGCACGCCCATGCGGACGCGCGAGAGCAGCTGCATCGTTTCCTCGGCGCTGATCGTCTGGGCGGTGCGCAGGATGCCGTAGGCGCGGCTCACCTGGTCGTGCACGTTTTGCTGCGTCTCGCGCACGAGAAACTCGCGGGCCCGCCGCTCGTAGTCGATGAGCACGGGCACCACGTCGCCCACCTGCTCGACGAGTTCCTCCTCGGTGCGTCCGAGCGTGGTCTGATTCGAGATCTGGTAGAAGTCACCCATGGCCTGGGAGCCTTCGCCGTAGAGCCCCCGCACGGCGAGCGAGATCTTGTGGAGGCTGCGAAAGACCTTGTCGATCTGCCGCGTGATCACGAGTGCCGGGAGATGGAGCATGACGCTCACCCGGATGCCCGTGCCGACGTTGGTCGGGCAGGCGGTGAGGTAGCCGAACCGGGGGTGGAACGCGTAGGGCACGACCTTCTCGATCTGGTCGTCTACGGCCCGGATCTGCTCCCAGACACCCTTGAGGTCGAGGCCGCTGTGCATGCACTGGATGCGGAGGTGGTCTTCCTCGTTGATCATGAGGCTAACCTGTTCCATGCGGTCGATGGCCACGCCACGGGCACCCTGGGCTTCGGCGTGTTCACGGCTGATGAGCTGCCGTTCGACGAGAAACTGGCGGTCGATGTCCTCGAGCTGACCGACGTCGATGTACTCGAGATCCTGCCCGACGGCGCTGCCGGCGATCCGGTCGCGGAGGAATCGTTCGATCTCGGCGCGGTCTTGCTCGGAAGCACGGCTTACGAACGGATAGTGGGCCACGTTGCGTGCCAGCCGCACGCGGCTGCTCATGACGATGTCCGACTCCGGGCCCGTGCCACGCAGCCACTCACCGATCGACTGGGTCAACGCCTCGAGTTTCATGCACTCCCCTTGGTGGCGTTGCCGCCGCCGAGCCAGCGATCCTCGATCACTCGGATCGCGTCGCGGTGTTCCTTGGCCTTTTCGTAATCCTCGCACGCGATCGCTTCCTTCATCTGCTGACGCAGCCCGATCACGGCGGTGAGCTCCTCGGTGTCCTCGGCAACGCCTGCAGCCGACCGGGACGGCCTCCGGCCCGTATGCTCGGTCGCACCGTGGATGTTCGCGATCAGCGGCTCGAGTTCCTTCTCGAACTGCACGTAGTCGTGCGGGCAGCCCAGGCGTCCCTGATTCCGAAACTCGAAGAACGTGATCCCGCACATGCTGCACGATTGTTGATCGAGCAGAGCGAGTTCCTCCGCCGTCTGGCCCACGCCGAGCGGCCCGGCCAACGCCCCACCGGCCGGCTGGCCCTCGGCCTCGTCGTCGGCCGCCGACTCGGCAGCCGCCTCAGACTGATTGAGATACGTGCGGGCGTGATCCTCGCACAGGTGCAGTTCGCGGACGGCGCCTGCCTCCAATTCCGTGATGTGGAAGACGGCCTGTTTTTCGCAATGCTGGCACTTCATGGTCGAACTCGCACGCCGACGCGGACTGGGAACGCCGTAAGCCCCGATCGGGCAGGCCCCACCGTCGCCATGAATCATAGCAGGCCGCCAGGGCAGGGCATGCCTTCGGGTTGGGCCGCGTGCCGCGCTGCCATTTCAGCACGCCATTATTGTTGGCTTTTCCCGCGCCGGATACGCTCTGTCGGCAGGCCGAGTTGCACGGCCGGCGCGGCCCACGAGTCACCGTTTGCCGATGACGCACCTTCCCGATGTCGAGCGGTTCGCCACGCTGGCCCGATCGGGGCGGTCCGTGCCCGTCTACCGCCGCCTGTTTGCCGACGCGCTCACGCCGCTTACCGCCTTTGCGCGGATCGACGCCGGCGCCTGTGGCTGCCTGTTCGAGAGTGTGGTCGGCGGGGAGAAGGTCGGCCGCTACAGCTTTCTGGGCGCCGATCCCTTCATGATCCTCGAGGCCCGCGGAACCACGGTGACGATCACGCGAGGAGGCACGACGGAGACCCTCGCGACGGCCGATCCGCTGGATGAACTGCGCCGGCGGATGGAGGAATTCCGTCCGGTGCGACTTCCCGAGCTGCCGCCGTTCACCAGCGGCGTCGTGGGCTACGCGGCCTACGACTCGATTCGCTACGCCGAACACCTGCCCGACTCGCCGCCCGACGACCTTCACCTGCCCGACATCAGCTTCGCTTTCTACGACCGACTCCTCGTCTTCGACAACGTCACGAAGTCACTCGACATCGTCGTGCTCGCCCGGATCGACGACCCGTCACCGGAAGGCCTGGCCCGTGCCCGGACGGAGGCGTGCCGGCGGATCGACGCCACGATCGCCACGTTGCAGGAGCCCCATGCCTGGCCGCCCCCCGCCGACATCGGCCCCCGCCGGGAGCCCGAAAGTCTCACCGCCGGCACCGCTGTCTCGACGTTTCCTCCCGAGGCGTTCATGGCGGCCGTCGAGCGGGCGATCGAATACATCCGGGCCGGCGACGTGTTTCAGGTGGTGCTCAGCCGGCGGCTAGACATCCCCTTCACGGGGCCGCCCCTCGAGCTCTACCGCACGCTCCGCGTGGTCAACCCGAGCCCGTTCATGTTTTTCCTGCGCACGCCCACGGTCACGCTCGTGGGCAGCTCTCCAGAGATCATGGTGCGCGTGATCGACGACGAGATCACCGTGCGGCCGCTCGCCGGCACGCGGCCCCGGGGGGCGACGCCCGAGGAAGACCGGCAACTCGCCGAGGGGCTGCTCGCCGACCCCAAGGAACGAGCCGAGCATGTGATGCTGATCGACCTTGGCCGCAACGATGTGGGCCGGGTGTCGCAGATCGGCTCGGTGACCTTGAGCGACGTGATGTCGATCGAGCGCTATAGCCACGTGATGCACATCACGAGCAACGTCACCGGCCGACTCGCCCCGGGCATGACGGCGTTCGACGCCCTGCGTGCCTGCCTCCCCGCCGGCACGGTATCGGGCGCCCCGAAGATCCGGGCGATGGAGATCATCGACGAGCTCGAGCCGGTGCGCCGCGGCCCCTACGCGGGAGCCGTCGGCTACATCGACTTCACCGGCGCCATGGACACCTGCATCGCCCTGCGCACGATCGTCGTGACCGGCGGCAGGGCCCACGTGCAGTCTGGGGCGGGAATCGTGGCCGACAGCGTGCCCGCCAGCGAGTTTCAGGAGACGATCAACAAGGCGAAGGGGCTGCTCGTTTCGATCGAGATGACTGCCGAACGCCTCGGCCGCGCGCCGTCAGGACCATGATCGCCTTCCACGACGCGACTCTTTCGTACGGCAGTCGACCTGTGTTGAAGGGCGTGTCGTTCGAGATGCCGGCTGGTCGTGCCGCCGCACTCCTCGGCCGCACGGGTGTCGGAAAGACGTCGCTCCTCGCCGCTGCTGCGACCGCTCTCACGCTCGATGCCGGCGACATCACGGTGCACGGCCAGTCGGTGCGCCGGGATGCTGCCGCCGTGCGGCGGCTCGTGGGATACGTGCCGGCACGGCCGCCGGCGTGGCCTCCGTGCCGGGTGGCGGAGTTCGTCGAGCTTGCCGCATCATCCGCCGGCCTCCAGGGCAAGCCGCTGCGCACCGCCGTGGCCAAGGCGCTCGATCTCGCCGGCCTCGCGACGCGCGCGGCCGATCCCATCGACACCCTTTCCGATGGCAGCGGCCGCCGTCTGCTCCTGGCCAGGGCGCTGCTCCACGATCCACAGGTGCTCCTCCTCGACGATCCCTTCACCGCCCTCGATCCGACCGAACGGGCCAGCGTGGAGGCCCTCGTGAGCGACGCCCATCTCATGGGCCGCACGGTGCTCGCGGCGATCGACGACGCCGTCGTGCCGCCCTGCTTCACCGATCTCGTCGTCCTGCATGCGGGCCGTGTCACCGCCGCCGGTCCCTGCGAGCTCCAAGCGTTGGCCCGCGGCCGCAGGCTCCGGTTTCGGATCACGTGCCGGGGGCAAGCCGACGACGCGGCCTCCGCGATGCGCGGGCTCGCCGCCGACGTCCGGGCCGTCGATCTCGACCACGCCGAGGCCGTGATCGACCCGGCCCTCACTCCGCCCGCGCGGCTCGTGGCCGCCGTCGTCACGGCGGGGATCCCCGTCGAAGCTGCGGGGTTTCATCCCGCGTGGACGGCGCAGTTGCTCGACTGACGTCGGCAATGGGCCCCGCCTCGCACGATGAAGGTGCCGCAGGTATCGTGACCACATTGATGCGCTGCGCGAGAGACGGCGCTTGCCCAGCGGGCCTCCGGAAACGTGAGTGACATGGACACGGGAACAAGCCTGCCGATCCTGCTGGCGGCCGGCCGCGAGGAAAGCCTCCGGCCGCTGCTCGTGCAGCTGATCGTCATCATCCTGGCCGCTCGAGCCGGGGCGGCCGTCGCCCGCTGGCTGCGGCAGCCGAGCGTCGTGGGGGAGATCGTCGCCGGCCTCCTCCTCGGGCCGTCGGTGTTCGGGGCCGTGTTCCCCGACCTTTTCGTGACGGTGTTCAGCGGGGGGCCCAACGGTGGCCAGCTCGAAGCCGCGCTCACGGGCTTCAGCCAGATCGGGCTCGTATTGCTCCTGTTTCTCGTGGGGATCGAGTTTGATTTTTCCCATGTCCGGCGCCAGGGCGGCCTCGCTGCCGGCGTCTCGCTCGCGGGCGTCGTCGCGCCGTTCACGCTCGGCATCGGCCTCGCGGCGGTGATGGCTCCGCGACTCGCCGCGCTCGGCGCAACGAACACGATCGACACGCGGGCGTTCGCCCTGTTCCTGGGCACGGCGATGTCGATCACCGCGATCCCCATTCTCGGCCGCATCCTCATCGAAATGGGGCTGCAGCGGTCGCCGCTCGGGGCGCTGGTGATCGCGGCGGCAGCCTGCGACGACGCCGTGGGCTGGACGCTGCTGGCCGCCGTGTCGGCCCTCGCCACGGGCAACTTCGAGCCCGCGAGAATCGCCGTAATGGTCGGAGCGACGATCGGCTTCGCCGCCGCCATGCTCTTCGTCGTGCGGCCGCTCCTCTTGCCGCGGTTGGAACGCTCAGTCAATGCCGAGGGACGACTGCCGCTCGGCATCCTCTCGATCGTGCTCGCGATTCTCTTCGGAGCGGCCTACGTCACGAGCGCGATCGGGATCTTCGCGATCTTCGGCGGCTTTCTCCTCGGGGCGGCGCTGTCGGGGGCGCCGCGAGTGCGGGAGGCATTTGTCAATCAGTTCAACGATTTCACGACCGTGTTCTTTCTGCCGATCTTCTTCACCTTCACCGGCCTGCGGACGAATCTCGGCTCGCTCGGTAGCCTCGAGGCCTGGGGCTGGTGTGCGGCCGTGCTGGTGGTCGCCGTGGCGGGGAAATGGGGAGGCTGCGGCCTCGCGGCCCGGCTGGGCGGCATGCCGGCCGGCGAGGCGGCCTGCGTCGGCGTGCTCATGAACACGAGGGCGCTCATGGAACTGATCGTGATCAACGTGGGCATGGACCTCGGTGTGATCCCGCCGTCGGTCTACTGCATGCTCGTGCTGATGGCGATCGCCACCACGCTCATGGCCACGCCACTCGCCGCCCGCCTGCTCCGGGGCAGTTCGTACGAACAATGCCTCGTCGACCGTGGTTTTCTCGCGGTCCGTCGCGCACGTTAACCCGATACAGCTGTGGCAAGTGGCTCGATGAATCGCTCGACGCCGGCGACGAGCTGCTCCCGCGGCTGACTCGCGAGTTCGGCCACCTGCCGCACGAGCGCCGAGCCGACGATCACGCCGTCGGCCACAGCGACCACGGCCCGCACTTGGTCCGGCCCCGAGATGCCGAACCCCACGAGGATCGGCACGTCTGTCTTCGTGCGCAGCCACTCGATCCGTTCGATGAGCCCGGGCGGCAGCTCGGTGCGGGCACCCGTCACGCCCGCCACCGACACACAGTAGAGAAAGCCGGTCGACCGGCGGGCGATCTGCTCGGCGCGGTCGGGAGGCGTGGTCGGCGTGACGAGCCGCACGAGGGCGAGGCCGGCCGTGCGACAGGCCGCATCGAGCTCGTCGCTCTCCTCGAGCGGCAGATCGGGCACCACGAATCCCGCGAGGCCGGCGGCTGTCGCGTCGGCCACGAATCGCTCGATGCCGCGGCGGAAGATGAGCGAGTAGCTCGCCATCGCCAGGATCGGCATCTGCACGCGGGCCGATGCCTCTCGGGCGATGCCAAACATGCCCTCGAGCGTGATGCCGGCTCCGAGCGCGCGGGTGTACGACGACTGGATCACCGGGCCGTCGGCGATCGGATCGCTGTAGGGCACGCCCAGCTCACAGAGCGACGCGCCGGCCCGATCGATCGCCTCGAGCACTGCCACGCTCGTGGCTGCATCGGGATCGCCTGCGGTCACGAAGGGCGCGAGCGCCTTGCGGCCGGCGGCCCGGTTGGCCGCGAACACGGCTGCGAGCTTGTCGATCGGACGGACTGCCGTCGCTGCCGCGGGGGTGGTCGCGCTCATCGGGCCACCCCGCTGCCATCGGCGGTGAGGCCGCGCACCCGGGCGATCTCGGCGGCGTCCTTGTCGCCACGGCCCGAAAGGCAGACGACGAGAATCTCGCTCGGCGGCCGTTTCGCCGCCTCCTCGGCCGCCCACGCGAGGGCATGCGACGTTTCGAGAGCGGGCAGCACGCCCTCGCGGCGGGCCACGAGATCGAAAGCGTCGAGCGCCTCGGCGTCGGTCACGCTCGTGTATTCCACCCGGCCGAGATCCCGCCAGTAGCTGTGCTCGGGGCCCACCCCTGGATAGTCGAGGCCCGCCGACACCGAGTGCACGTCGGCGGTCTGGCCGTCTTGATCCTGGAGCACGTAGCTCAGCGACCCGTGCAGAATCCCAGGGCTGCCGTAGCTGAGGCTCGCGGCGTGGTCGCCCGGCTGGCCTGAGCGGCCCCCCGCCTCGACGCCGACGAGCCGCACCTCGCGGTGATCCACGAAGGGATAAAACATCCCGGCCGCATTGCTGCCGCCGCCGACGCAGGCCACGACCGTGTCGGGCAGTCGGCCAAACTGCCGGCGGCACTGCTCGACGGTCTCCCGGCCGATCACGCTCTGGAAGTCGCGCACGATTCGCGGAAAGGGGTGCGGGCCGACGACCGAGCCGATGATGTAGTGCGTGGTTTCCACCGAGCCCATCCAGTCGCGCATCGCCTCGTTGATCGCGTCGCGGAGCGTGCGGGAGCCGCTCTCGACGGGCCGCACCTCGGCCCCCATGAACCGCATGTTGCGCACATTGGGCGCCTGGCGGCGGACGTCCTCGGAGCCCATGTAGACCACGCAGTCCAGACCGAATCGGGCGCAGGCCGTGGCCGTCGCCACGCCGTGCTGGCCAGCGCCGGTCTCGGCGATGATCCGCCGCTTCCCCATGCGGATCGCGAGCAGGCCCTGTCCGAGCGTGTTGTTGATCTTGTGGGCGCCCGTGTGGCTGAGGTCTTCCCGTTTGAAATAGATCTGAGCGCCGCCGGCGTACTCCGTGAGCCGCTTGGCGAAGAGCAGGGGGGTGGGGCGGCCGACGAACGCGGAGAGCAGGGCGTCGAGCTCGGCTTGGAACGTTGGGTCGGCCACCGCCAACGCATATTCCCGCTCCAGTTGGTCGAGCGCGGCCGAGAGCGTCTCGGGCACATAGCGGCCGCCGAACCGCCCAAACCGGCCAAGGGTATCAGGAACGCTGGAGAGCGCGGGGGCGGCTGGCATCGGGCGGTTCCTCGATCGGTGGGCTTGCCGGGGGCGTGCACGTCGGACCGTTCCGATTGTAGCCTGACGGTCGCACGCCACCATCCGGACCGCACCCCATGCCCGAACTGCCCGAAGTCGAGACGATGCGTCGTGGGATTGTCGGCATCACCGGAGCGCGAATCGTGGTGGCGGAGTTTCCACGAAGCCGGGTACGGCCGCTCTCGATCCAGCCCCGCCCCGCGGTGCTCGCCGGCCGACTCGGGGGATGCACGATCACGGCGGTGCTCCGGCGCGGCAAGCGGATCGTGCTGGAACTGGCCGGCGACTCACCGGCCGCCACCCGCTGGCTGGCGATCGAGCCCCGCATGACTGGCCTGATGCTCGTCACCGATCCGCCGTCGCCGGAGCATGTGCGGCTGGTGCTGCACCTTGCGCGCACGCCGCGCCGTGGCCTGCCGGCGCGGGTTCTGTTTTGGGATCGACGCGGCCTGGGCACGATCCGGCTCCACGACCGCGCCGGGCTCGAGGCCGCGTGTGGCCCCGAGAAGCTCGGGCCCGACGGACTGGAGATCTCGGGCAGCGAGCTCGCCGCGCGGCTGGGTGGGTCGCGCCGGGCCGTGAAGGTGGCGCTCCTCGACCAGCGGGCGGTGGCCGGCATCGGCAACATCTATGCCGCCGAGATTCTGTTTCGCGTGCGCATCGATCCGCGAACGCCCTGTCGCCGGCTCGCGCGCGACGCGTGGGAGCGAATCGCCACCGCGACCCGCGACGTGCTCACCGAGGCGGTGCGACTCGAGGGCTCGTCGATCGACGACGAGACCTACCGCACCGCCGACAATCGATTCGGACGCTTTCAAAACGAGCACCGTGTCTATGGCCGTGAAGCCAGTCCTTGCACCGCGTGCGGTGAGGCCGTCGTGCGCATCGTGCAGGCTCAACGAGCCACGTTCTTTTGCCCTGTGTGTCAGCGGCGGCCCGGTGGACGCCGCCACCGCCGTATGGCGGCGCCCTGACGGATGCCGTACTCTGAGGGAATCCCTGGAGAACCTCCCATGCCAAGCCGGCAGCGAACACTCACCCGCCGACGTCTCCTCGCAGCGACGGCAGCGACGCCCTGGCTTGGATTCCCGGCGCTCCGCGCAGTGCGTGGCGCGGAGCCCGCGGCCGCGGCCGAAACGCTCGCCCAGACGCTGCACGCGTCGCTCACGACCGCCCAGCGGGAGGCCGTGTGCTTTGCCTGGGACTACCGGCACCCGAAATTCGGCCTCTTGCGCACGCGCGTGGCGAACAACTGGAATGCGACCAAACCGGCTGTGAAGAGCGATTTTTTCACCGCCGATCAACAGCAGCTCGTCCGCGGCATCTTCGAGCGGTTGATCTCTCCCGACTGGCTCACCCGGTTCGACAAGCAGCTCGAGGACGACACCGGCGGCTTCGGCCACGACCAGTCGATCGCGCTCCTCGGCGAACCGGGGTCGGGACAGTTCCAATTTCTCCTCACCGGCCGTCACATGACGCTCCGCTGCGACGGCGATTCCGCCGAGCACGTCGCCTTCGGGGGCCCGATCTTCTACGGGCATGACGCCGGCGGCTTCAACGAGGAAAAAAATCACGCGGGCAATGTGTTCTGGCCCCAAGCGGTGGCTGCCAACGGGGTCTACGCGATCCTCGACGGCAGACAACGAGAGCAGGCCTTGGTGCCCAAGGCGCCACGTGAGACCGCCATTGCATTTCGGGGGGCCGATGTTCGCGAGGGCCTGGCAGTCAAGGACCTGTCGCCGGACCAGCAGGCCGAACTGGATCGCGTGCTCGCCCTGCTGCTGGAACCGTTTCGAACGTCCGACCGCGATGAAGCCCGCCGGTGCCTCGCGGCCCAGGGCGGGCTCGAGGGCTGTCGACTGGCGTTCTACCGCGACGAAGACCTCGGCAACGACGGCGTGTGGGACAACTGGCGGCTCGAGGGCCCGGCTTTCGTCTGGCACTTCCGCGGCGCGCCGCACGTGCACGTGTGGGTGAACATCGCCGATACGCCCGCCGTCCCCACCAACGCCTGACCCGCCCGCCTCGCGAAGCCCATGACCGACTGCGTGATCATCGGCGGCGGCGTGATCGGCCTCTCGATCGCCCGCGAGCTTGCCGGCCGCGGTGCCCGTGTTCGCGTGCTCTGCCGCGAGCAGGGCCGCGAGACGGCGTCGTGGGCGGCGGCTGGAATCTTTCCGCCGGCGCCCCCGCCCGGCGACAGGGCCACGCCGGCCGGCGACCGGCTGACCGCGTGGAGCGACTCGCTTCATCGCCGGTGGGCCGAGGAGCTGCGCGACGAAACGGGCATCGACACCGAGCTGCGACGCGTCGGCGGGCTGCACCTTGCGGCCAGCGACGCAGGGCTCGAGCGGCTCGAGGCCGCCGCCCACGCCTGGCGTGCTCGAGGAGCGCGGTGCGACTGGCTCACCACCGGAGAGATCATCGAGCACGAGCCGGCTCTGGCGCCGGCCGTTTCGACCGGTGGCGTCCGCGGCGGCTTCCTGCTCCCCGAGGAGATGAGTCTGCGGCCACCTCGGCATCTCGCAGCACTGGAGGCCAGCTGCCGGCAGCGTGGCGTCGTGATTACGGGCGCCGACGTCCACGCCGTCGAGGTCCGCGACGGCAGCGTCGCCGGGGTCGTCACGGGTTCCGACATCGTGCATGGGGCGACCTACTGCTTCGCCACCGGAGCCTGGTCGGGCGCCGTCGCCTCCTCCCTCGGCCTCGCGATCGAAACGCGGCCCATCCGTGGCCAGATCGTTCTCCTGCGGCTGCCACGGCAGGTGCTCGGCCGCGTGGTCAACTTCGGCATCGAGTATCTCGTGCCCCGGGCCGACGGCCGACTCCTCGTCGGTTCGACGATCGAGGATGCGGGGTTCGCGCCGACCACCACACCGGAGGCGGTCGACCGGCTGCGCCGTGTGGCCAAGCGACTGCTCGGAGCGTTGACTGACGCGGCACTCGAGCAGGCCTGGGCCGGGCTGCGGCCCGGGTCGATCGACGGGCTGCCGACCCTGGGGCGGATTCCCGGCCACGACAACGCGTTCATCGCGGCCGGCCACTTCCGGGCGGGGCTGCATCAGTCGACGGGCACAGCCGTGGTGCTGGCCGACCTCGTCACCGGAGCGCCGCCCACGATCGACCTCGCGCCGTTCGCACCAGAGAGGCGGGGCGAGCGGCTCGCGGGTCCACCGCCCGACTCGGTCGCCGCCTATCTCGCACGGGCTGCGAGCGAAGAAGCGTAAATCAGGCAGCCCGGGGGCTGAGCCGACGATGCACCGCCTCGACGTCATTGGGCGTCAGCCGGCCTCCTGGTGCCGCCGCGGCCACGTCACGCACGAAGAAAGCCAGCCTCGCGACCTCGGCCGGAATGCCACCCGCGATCTCGTGGATCGTGCGCACGAGTGCCATCTGATCGTCCGGCACATGCACTGCCGCCGCCAGCAGCGGCGTCAGGGCCGCTGTTGACTCGGCCAGGGTGAACGGACCGAGCACGGCCCTCAGCGCCACGGCCTGCTCGAGTCGCTCGTCGCGGGCCACGAGCGTGAGCAGCCGTCCTTCGCCGGCCAGCACGAGACCCCCCGTCGGTGACCGCCGCCGCCAGGTGCCGACCATCGCGGCAAGCTCGCCGGCCTCGACAAGATGTGCATCATCGACGAACACGATGCCTTCGGCCGCATCCGCGGGGGGCGGCACACCGTCACGTGCCGTGCAGCACAGGGCTGCGAGACCGGCCCGCGATCGGCTCGCCGCGACATGCGTCAGCACCAGTGTCTTGCCGACGCCACGTGGCCCGCACAGCAGCGCGACCGCACCGGGTGATTCGATGGCATACGCGAGCCGGGCCACGGCCGACTGCTGGGTGAGCGTCAGTGACGGAGCAGGCTCGATCGGCACGCGTGTCATGCTGCAGCCTCTGAATCTGCCGCCGCGGCGAATGTCACGACTTCACCGAGCAACTCGAGGCCGATGGCCGCGAGCGCCCGTTCACAGGCCGAGCAGGGCGGCCGCTCGGCGCGGCGTACGAGCACCACCGCATGGCAGTCGAGCGCCAGCCGAGCGAGCCGGCCACGATGCAGGGGCCCAGTGGGAAACCAGACGCCCGCATCGACGAGCACGGGCCCACGGCCCGACTCGATATCGGCCGCCCACGATGACGGAGCCATGGCAGGCGTTCGGCAGGTCACGTCGTGGCCCCGCGCCAGCAAGACACGGGCGAGACCGCGCACGGTCGTGGAACAGCCCTCACCGCGACCGCGGCTGGCCACGGCGATCACATGGCTGCCGGCAGCGCAGGCAGCCTCCACACGCTCGGCAAGTCGTTCCCATTGCTGCGGACAATCCACCAGGAGCCGGCTGACGACGGGATCATCCGGCGGGAGATCCTGCACCACTTCGGGCCCGAGCGTGCAGATGGCCGGGGCGACATCGGCCAGGCTGCTGCGTGAAACCACAGGCTCGGCCATGCGCTGCAAAAACGCCCGATCGATGAAGTCGACGGTCATCGTACGACCTCCGCTCCCGGCGCTGCGTCGGCATGCGCTACGACAGCCGCTTCATGCTCCCCGCTGCGGCCACGCTCGATCCACCACGCGGCCGCCCACGTCGCCACCGCGATGACCGTCAGCAGCGTGACGGATCGCGGCGGGACACGTGCTGCCGCTCGTCGTGGTCGCGGTCGCGGAGCCGCCGGGCTGGGCTGCGGGGCGGGCTCATCCCTGACGGCGGCAGCGACCGCGGATGACACGGATTCCATGGCTGTCGACGATGAGCCAGCGACCCGCACCGTCGGAAACGTGGCCAGGATTTCCATTGCTCGAGCGCCGCCGCAGACCAGTGATGCACCGTACGACCTGCAAGGTGCATCGACGGCTGAATTTCACCGGCTTGAACAATCCCCCACCCGTTTTCGCAATATGCCCGAAGCCCCCAGTCGCCTATCATAAGAGGCTTCAGGGACCCTCACACCAAAGATCCCCCAGTCTTCGCCATGCCCCAGCCGCCCCGTCCTTCGTCTGCCGACGCCCTCCACACTCTCCTTGCCGACAGGATCGCGATCCTCGACGGCGCGATGGGCACCATGGTGCACCAGTTGGCCCTCGACGAGCAGGGCTTCCGGGGCACGCGATTTGCCGACCACCACCGCGACCTCAAAAACTGCATCGACGTTCTCACGCTGACGCAGGGCGACGCGATCCGCGGCATTCACGCGGCCTACCTCGAGGCAGGTGCCGACATCGTCGAGACCAACACGTTCGGGGCCACGAGCGTGGCGCTCGCCGATTTCGGGCTGCAACACCACACGCGGGAGCTCAACCTCGTCGCAGCGTCGCTCGCGAGAGCCGCAGCGGACGCCGCCATGGCGCAGACCCCCGGCCGGCCGCGGTTCGTCGCGGGCTCGATCGGCCCCACGAACAAGCAACTGTCGATCGCCGGCAACGTGGCCGATCCCGGGCACCGCGACGTGACGTTCGACGAGATGGTGGCCGCTTACCGCGAGCAGATCGAGGCTCTCGTCGACGGCGGCGTCGATCTCCTTCTCGCCGAGACCGCCTTCGACACGCTCGTGCTCAAGGCCTGCCTCCACGCCATCGAGCAGGTTTTTTCCGATCTCGGCCGCACACTCCCGGTGATGGCGTCGTTCACGATCTTCGACGGGGGCCGCACGCTCTCCGCCCAGACCGTCGAGGCCTGCTGGACGAGCATCTCCCACATCGACCTGCTCTCCGCAGGCATCAACTGCGCACTCGGGCCTGAGAAGCTGCGCACGCACGTGGCCGATCTCTCGCGAATTACACCCCGGCTGGTGAGCTGCTATCCCAACGCGGGTCTGCCGAATGCCCTGGGCGGTTTCGACGAAACGCCGGAAATGATGGCCTCGGTGCTCGAGGAGTTCGCGAAAGCGGGCTGGCTCAACATCGTGGGCGGCTGCTGCGGAACCACGCCGGCCCACATCAAGGCGATCGCCGACGTGATGCGGAACTATCCGCCACGCACGCCCGCCGCACCGCCGCGGCGGTCGCGCTACTCGGGCCTCGAGATGCTGGAACTGCGGCCTGAGAGCAGCTTCACGATCGTCGGCGAGCGGACGAACGTCACGGGCTCCCGAGCCTTCGCCCGCCTCATCAAGGAGGAGCGCTACGAGGAGGCCCTGAGCGTCGCCCGGCAGCAGGTCGAAAATGGTGCCAACATCATCGACATCAACGTCGACGAGGGAATGCTCGACGGCGTGGCGGTGATGACGAAGTTCCTGACGCTGCTCTCCAGCGAGCCCGAGATCTCCCGCGTGCCGATCATGATCGACTCCTCGCGGTTCGAGGTGCTCGAGGCGGGGCTCAAGTGCGTGCAGGGCAAAGGCATCGTCAACTCGATCAGCCTCAAGGAGGGGGAGGAGAAGTTTCTCGAGCACGCGCGGATCGTGCGCAGCCACGGCGCGGCCGTCGTCGTGATGGCGTTCGACGAAGAGGGGCAGGCCACCGACGTCGAACGGCGGGTCGCGATCTGCACGCGGGCCCACCGGCTGCTCACCGAGCAGGCCGGCTTCGCCTCGGAAGACATCATCTTCGACCCCAACATCCTCACCGTCGCCACCGGCATCGAGGAGCACAACCGCTACGCGGTGAACTTCATCGAGGCCACCCGGCGGATCAAGCAGGCGATGCCCCTCGTGAGGGTCTCGGGCGGCGTGAGCAACATTTCGTTTTCGTTTCGCGGCAACGAGGTCGTGCGTGAGGCGATGCACTCCTGCTTTCTCTACCACGCCATCCAGGCGGGCATGGACATGGGCATCGTCAATGCCGGGCAATTGGCGGTGTATCAGGAGATCGAGCCGGATCTCAAGGAACGGATCGAGGACGTGCTCTTCGACCGGCGGCCCGATGCCACCGAGCGGCTCGTCGAATTCGCCGAGACGGTGAAGAAGCAGGAGGGAGGCGGTGTCGTCCAGACCGACGCCTGGCGGACGCTCGACGTGGAGGCGCGGCTCGCCCATGCGCTCATCAAAGGCATCGTCGACTACATCGAGGAAGACGTCGACGCGGCCCGCGCCTGCTACGACAAGAGCCTCGAGATCATCGAGGGTCCGCTGATGCGGGGCATGCAGACGGTCGGAGACCTGTTTGGCGAAGGGAAGATGTTTCTCCCCCAGGTGGTGAAGAGCGCCCGGGTGATGAAAAAAGCCGTGAACCATCTCCTCCCACACATGGAGGCCGAACGGCTGGCCTCGGGCTCCGCCCAGGCAAAGCGGGGCAAGGTGCTGATGGCCACCGTCAAAGGCGACGTCCACGACATCGGCAAAAACATCGTGGGCGTGGTGCTCGGCTGCAACAACTACGAGGTCGTCGACCTCGGGGTGATGGTGCCCTGCACGAAGATCATCGAGGAGGCGATTCGCAACGAGGTCGACATCGTCGGGCTCTCGGGGCTGATCACGCCCAGTCTCGACGAGATGGTGCAGGTGGCCCAGGAGTTCGAGCACGAGGGGCTCAAGGTTCCGCTCCTGATCGGTGGGGCGACCACGTCGGCCCGGCACACGGCCGTGAAGATCGCGCCCAAGTATTCGGGGGCCGTGCTCCATGTGAACGACGCCTCCCGAGCGGCGGGCGTGGTGGAGAGGCTCCTGAACCCGACGGCCCGCGAGGAGTTTGTGCAAGCCAACCGCGCGGCCCAGGCCCGCGACGTGGAGAATTTCCGGCGCCGACAGGAGACGAAGCTCGTCTCCTATGCGGCCGCCTGCGAGAAGCGCTGGACCACCGACTGGGCCACCGCGCCGCTGGATGTGCCGGAGTTCCTCGGCGTGCGGACGCTCGAGAAGGTGCCGCTCGGCGAATTGATTCCGCTCATCGACTGGTCGCCGTTCTTTCTGTCCTGGGAGCTCAGGGGCAAGTATCCGGCGATCTTCACCGACGCAACGGTGGGGATCGAGGCCCGCAAACTCCACAACGACGCCCTGCGGATGCTCGACGAAATCGTTCGTACCGACGCCCTCGTCGCCAAGGGCGTCTACGGATTCTTCCCGGCCAACTCCGCCGGTGACGACGTCATTCTGTATGCCGACGATTCGCGAGCGGCCGAGGTGGGCCGGGTGCACACGCTGCGCCAGCAGTGGGAGCGGAAGGGACAGGACGCCTTCCATGCGCTGGCCGACTTCGTGGCCCCCGTCGAGAGCGGACGCCAGGACTATCTCGGAGCCTTCGCCTGCACGGCCGGCCACGGCTGCGAAGAACTCTGCCGGAAGTACGATCGCGATCACGACGATTACTCGTCGATCATGGCCAAGGCGATCGCCGACCGTCTCGCCGAGGCCTTCGCCGAGTGGCTCCATGCGAAGTCGCGCCGCGAGTGGGGCTTCGGAAGGGCCGAGAGCCTGACGACAGACGATCTCATCGAGGAGAAATACCGTGGCATCCGGCCGGCCCCCGGCTATCCGGCCTGCCCCGACCACACCGAAAAGCGGTCGCTCTTCACTTTGCTGAATGCGGAGAAGGCGGCGGGAATGACGCTTACGGAAAGCTGCGCGATGCTGCCGGCCGCCAGCGTGAGTGGGCTCTACTTCGCCCACCCGGAAAGCCGATATTTCGCGGTGGACCGGATCACCCGGGAGCAGGTCGAAGCCTACGCCGCGCGGAAGGGCATGCCGGTGGCCGAGGTCGAACGCTGGCTGGCGCCGAACCTCGGCTACGACGCGTGATCGAGCGGCGTCCGCGTTGGCGCCAACCCGCCAACAAAAAACCATGGAACGCCGGCCACGAACCCGCCGCATCCTGCTCGCCGACGCCCCGGCTGCACCCGCAGGGCCGCACTCGACGGCCTTGCTCGTGGGCAGATTCCTCGACTCGATCCGCCATGAGCGGGCCCTCGCCGAGAACACGCAGGCGGCCTATCGTCGCGACCTCGTGCACTTCGCAGACTGGCTCGGCGGCCGTCGTCTCGACCACCTCGACGTCCGCAACCTCGGCGACTACCTCGGCACGCTCGCCGGCCGCGGGCTCGCCCGGGCGAGCATCGCCCGCCAGGTGGCCACCCTGCGGACATTCTTCGCGTTTCTCCAAGTCGAGGGGGTAATCACCGAGAGCCCCGCGGAACTGCTCTCTCCCGGCCGCCGCGACGACTTCATTCCAGGCACCCTCTCGGCCGAGCAGGTCGACCGGCTCCTGGCCGGCCCCGACGCCACGTCGGCCATGGGCATGCGCGACAAGGCCCTCCTCGAACTGCTCTACGCAACCGGCTGCCGGGCCTCCGAAGTCTCGGCGCTTCGGCTCTCCGACGTGCACCTCGCCGAGGCGTTCTGCACGTGCCGCGGCAAGGGCGGCAAGGAGCGGGTCGTGCCCCTCGGCCGGCGGGCGATCGTGGCACTGAGAGCCTGGATCGACGGCCCCCGCCGCGACGCAGCCGCCCGTGCAGCCGGTCTTTCTGCCTGGGTGCTCTTGTCGTCCCGCGGCAACCGGCTCTCGCGAATGCGGATCTGGGAGATCGTGCGGCTTCATGCCGACACCGCCGGCGTGCCCTCCGACATCGGCCCCCACACGCTCCGCCATAGCTTCGCCACGCACCTCGTCGCCGGCGGCGTCGACCTGCGGCACGTGCAGGAAATGCTCGGCCATTCGAGCATCGCCACGACGCAGCGCTACACCCACGTCGACGCCAGCCGCTTGAAGGGCATCCACGGCACGTTCCACCCGCGCGGGTGAAGGCGTCTGGCCTGTCGATGGACCGTGTGCCGGCTCGGGGTTACCCCGTACCGTCTCGCCCGGGCGGCAGGGCAGGCGATAACAACCCGCATTCGGAGCCGGCGGTAGGCATGCTCGACTCCGGTCGTGTTGAGAGTACAGGACTCGTGGGTTTGGCTCAGGCGCCGATAGTCCTCAACGACTCCCTGCGTCTGCGCGTGCCCACCGACCGACTCCGCCGAAACTTCTTAACGCCTACGAGTTGGGGGAGGCGAGGGGTTACCCCTGCCGTTGAGCCGGCGTATTTGACCAGCGAAGCCATGGATGGCGCAGCGCAGGCAAATCCGAGTGAGCCGAAGCCTGGAGGGCGGAGGCGAACGTCCGGCGAGACGGTACGGGGTAACCCCGAGCCGGCGAGCCAAACTCTCCAAACGTCCAGCGACGGGATATGGGGAGCCCGAAGCCGGCTTGGACGAGTTGAGAAGGGATGGGCTGGACGCCTGTCCTGCGAACTCGCTACCCGCGCTTCGGCGGCGTGAACTTGATCTTCTTGATCAGCTCGACGATCTGGCCGTCCTGCACCTTGCCCGAGACCGACGTGATCGCACGGACGACGTTCACGTACTTCAGGCCGTAGTCGCAGTCGAGCTCCACTTCCGTGCGTTCTGCGAGAGAGTTCGGGCCCGTGTCGGCGCCCACGAGGGCGACGATCCGCTTCCGCAACTCCTCGAAGTCGGCCACGGGCTGGCCGTTCATCGTGATGCCGGCGAGCGCGCCGTCGGGATTGGCCGTCAGCTTCACGCGGATCGGCGGCACCTGCTGGTCGTCCGGGGCGGCCGCGGCGGCCACGCCGAGCGGCATGCGGATGTCGAAGTCGCCCTCGGGGCTCACGATCTTGAGCGTGCACATGAAGAACGACATGAGCTGGAACACGACGTCGATCATCGGCGTCATGTCGATGCTGATCTTGTCGCCCAGCGACGATTCCCGCTTCGCCATCGGTGCCTAGCCCTCGTCGTACTGTGCCCGGAGGGCGAACCGCTCGAAGCCCTTCTCCTGGCAGATGCGGATGATGTCCTGCACCTCGCCGGTCTTCGCCCGGCCGTCGGCCCGCACGATCACCGTGGCGGCGCTCGGCTCCTTGCCGGCGTCGAGCATCACGCCCTTCTCGCGTTCGAGATAGGCGCCGATGTCGCGGACGGCGACGAGCTCACCGGCGTAGATGATCGATCCGCTGTTCGTGAGCTGGAGCGTGATCGGGGTCTCCATGGCGCCTTCCACCGGCTTGGCAAGCTGGCTCAAGGGGAGCTGAATCCGCTCGTCCTGCTCGGCCTCGGAGAAGTTCATCACGAACATGAAGAACGTGATGAGCTGGAAGGTCATGTCGATCATCGGCGTCATGTCGATGTCGGTGCTCGACGGACTGCCGCCTGCCTTGCGTGCCATGGTCGGCTCACTTCTTGCCCATGTTTTGGAAGCGGCTCATCAGCCGCATGGCCTCGGTGTCGACATCGCCGTTGAGCTTCTGGAGCCAGTTCTTGAACAGGGCGAAGCAGGCGATCGCGGGAATCGCCAGCCAGAGTCCGATGAGCGTCGTGATCAGGGCCTGCGAGATGCCGATGGCGAGCTCGTTTGGCTTGGGAGCCGTCGAAGACTTGGCGATGATCATGAACGCCGCCACCATTCCGTCGACCGTGCCGAGCAGGCCGAACATCGGCGCGAGCGCTCCGACGAGCGACACGTAGCTGATCTTGTGCTCGAGCTTCATCGCCTGCTCGCCTTCCTCGGCCTGCAAGGCCTCGACGGCGGCGCCGTAGCCCGACTGCAGTTTGCCCATGCCGGCGGCCAGCACCTGGCCGAGATAGGAATCGTCGTTCTTCGAGAGCTCGTAGGCCTGCTGGTATTCCTTGGCCTCGAGATGGGCTTCGAAGGCCTGACTGAGCCCCGGGGGCATGAGCACGGCCTTGCGGATCGAGAGGAAGCACATCACGAGCAGGGCGACGAGCCCGAACGACAGGGCGAGGAACACGATCACGTACTTCAGGCCGAGCGCGTTGTAGTAGAAGACGAGCATGCTCTCGCCCTCTTCTGCCGACTCCCCCTCGGCGGCGGCCTCCTCGTCTTGGGCCTGGGCGACACCGGGCGCAACCATGATCGGCCCCACGGCCGCCGTGAGCATCGCGATCACGAGCAGCACGCGACCGACGATTTCCGACCACGGCGCCGTCCACCGCAGACCTGCACCGGCCCTGCGCGAATCAACGAGACCCAAAGCCATCACGATTCTCCTTGCAGAAAACATGAAACGTGGCCGACATGGTACGCAAAAGGCAACTCATCCACAAAACCCACGCACCCGTACGGCGGTCAGGTGCCCGCTGCCGCGGCCTGCTTTTTCGTCCAGGGGCTCGTGGGATACGACTCCTGCAGCACCTTGCGGGTTTCGCGGGCCCGCTCCGTCTGCTTCACCTTGTCCCACAAATCGGCGAGGTTGGCGAGGGCTTCCGCGTGGCTCTCCGGGCTGCCGTTGTAGACCAGGTCGACGGTGAGATACGAGATCAGGGCGTCCTGATCCTTGTCGCCCGCGGCCCGGTAGGCGGCTCCGAGCACGTTGTACGCCCGCCCCAGCAGGTCCTTTTCCTCGGGGTCGGCCTGCTTGATGAGCCCCTGCACGATGTCCAAAGCCTCGGGATTCTTGCCCGTCTGGGCGAGGCACCTGGCTTTGCCGAGCTGTGCACTCCGCTTCTGCTCGGCGCTGGCGTCGTCGCTGGCCTCGATCTGGAGGGCCGCGTCGTACTCGGACATCGCTTCGGCAAACTTCTGCTGGTCGTAGAGCATGCCTGCCTTGGCGGCCGCCGCCCGCACCTTGAGTGCCGCCGGCCCTTTTGCGAGCGTCGAGTAGGCCGTGAGTGCGGCCTCCGGCTTGCCGGCCCGCGCGAGCAAATCGCCGAGCAGTTGCTGCATGTCGTAGAAGTGGTGGCTCTTCGGATGCTTGGCGAGAAACTCGCCCACAAGCCGGCCTGCATCCTTGGGGTCGGCTCCGGCCGCAAGCGCCGCTCGCCCGGCTGCGGCTGCTTTCACGAAGTCGACTTCGTCGAGCAGCAGCGGCTCGGCGCCGTCGAGCTCCGGGGCGTCGATCTTCGCCACTTCCTCGACGGCATCGGCTGCCCGGCCGCGTACCAGCAGTGACCGCGCCGCCCGCAGCGACTGCGGCTCACCGCCAAACTGCACGTCGCGAATCTGGTCGATCGGAATCTTGCGGGTTTCACCGCTGCGCTCCTCGAGATCGACAGAGTCGGCCGACGTCGCCACGACCTTGCCCGTGAGCGTCCCCTCCGTCGTCAGCACGCGATCCGGCGCCTGGGCCGACGCCACGCCGCACCAGGCCGAGCCGGCCACCGCCAGCACAGCGCACGCCAGCACCCGCCGCGCCACCGCACCGTCGCTCGATCGCCCCGTCGTCGTTCCGCTCATGCTTCACTCTTCCTTCCTTCAGGTGCCGGCAGCGGCCGGTGCGGCCGTCGCCGGCTGCGCCTCGCGGAGACCATTCAGTCCCTTGGGCTCCGAGCTCCCCTGGGCCTTTTCGATTTCCTTGAGAAGTTTGTCGAATTGTTTTTCCATCGCCTTGCCGCCCAGCTCCGGGTAGAGCTTGTAGGTGATGGCAACGTCGTTGAACGCCATCGTCAGCAGCTTCTCCCGATCTTGCGCGGCGATCCCGGCCCGCTCCAATCGGCACCGGGCCACGTTCAGCCGGGCGGCGAAGAACTTGCCCCGGGCGTCGAGCGCTTTCTCGTCGCTGCCTGAGAACGCCTGCCGAGCCAGCTTGTTGGCGATCCCCCCCCAGCCCCACGCGACACTCGATCCACTCTTGCGGCCGACGATCGCTTCCTTCAAATACTGCTCCGCCTTGGCCTTGTCGGCCGACTTCTCACCGGCGGTCTGCAGCAGCTCGGCGGCCTGGATTTGCGCGTCGAGCGAATTTTGCCGCTTGGCGTCGGAGAGAATCCAGTCGATCTGCTCCTGCGCGTCGTCCCACCTGCCGAGTTCCCGATACACGTTGGCGACTTTGAGCCGGATGGCCGGCTCGAACTTCGCGATTTCATCGCCCCCCTTGTCAAGCAGCCGCTTGTAGGCCTCTGCAGACTTGGCCAGGTAGCCATCAGCCTTAGCCTTGGGAACCACCGATCCGGTCCCCGCTCCGGAGCCCAGCGACAAGTAGGTGGTCGCCACCCAGATCTGTGACGACACCTTCTGATCTCGCTTGGCGACGCCGTCGAGGAACTTCTCGAAGCCCCCCAGGATCGCGGTCGCGCGGGCGACCGCATCGGCGGGGGCCGACGTGCCACCAGACCCGAGGGCGTCGAGCTGGGCCTGGAGGTCGCGGCCCATCGTGAGATACATCGCGGTCAGCTTGGCGGAAGCCTCGTCGCCCGAACCGGCCACCGCCTCGAGCCGATCCATCGCCTCCTGCGCCTTGTCAAGTTGATCGGCCTGGATGAAGTAGCGGAGGGCCACCGTGAGGGTGCTCTCCGCAAGAGGGCCCGCCGTGTAGGCTGGATCCTTGCCGGTGACGAGCGTCCACGGGCCGTAGTCCGGCTGCGTCAGGAGCCGCATCGCCAACTCCCGATCCTCATCATCGACCGCCATCTGCACACGCGCCAGTGCCCCCGCGACGGTCGTCTTCGCCGCCGGAGTGCCGGCGGCAATGGCGGCGAGCCCTTCGTCGATCGACTCCGCAGCCCGCCTTTTCCACGCTGCGAGCACGTCGGCTGCGGGCCGCACGCCCTCCTCGAGACCGCGCTTTTCGAGCACGTCGCGCCACAGGGCGCTTCCGGCCCGGAGCAACACCTCGGCACGCCGCGGCGACGACGCGGGAACCTGGTCGAGAATTTCGAGGAGGCGCTCCGGATCTTTGGCCTCGGTGGCCGTGGCGATCGCGATCAGCGCCGCATCCGCACTCTCCGCGTCTTCGGGCCACGTCCGCATGATCAGCCCAGCCACGTCCGCGCACTGCCGCTTCGCGGCGGCCCGCCACTCGGGTACACCGTCCTTCGAGAGTTGCTGAAGGCTGGCCATCGCGATCTTCGCCGCCTGCCGACTGCCCTTCGCGTTTGGATAGCGATCGGCCAAAAACGTGCCGAGGGCAGCCGCATCGTGGAGCCGCCTGCCGTCGTAAAGCACGAAGGTGAGCATGTAGCGAGCCTGGTTCACGGCATCGACGTCGTCGGCAGTCGCCATCGGCAGCGCCTTCCGCAGGCCGCCGATCACCTTGTCACGCTCCGCAGCCGCCGCCGCCTTGGCCGCCTCAGCCTCGGCCGCCTGGCCCGCGGCGGTAGCCTGCTTCGCCTCGGCCTGCTTCTGCTGCATCGCGGCAAGCGAGACTCGCACCGCGTCCATCGTGGTTTCGAAGGATGCCGCCACCCCGGTCGCATCGTCCGGCAGGGCCTTCCCCAGCTGTTCGAGCAGCAAGCGGGCCTCCTTCGAATAGTCGCGATTGACCTTCGCCACTTCGAGCGCGAGCTTCTTGGCATTTTGGAGCAGCGGGCGAGCCTTGTTTTTATCCGCCGCCTGGGCATCGGCCATCCGCTCGAAGAGCGCCGCCGACCGATACTTCATCGCCAGCCAGTCGGCGTCGAGCCGCTCGGCTGGAACGGGAGCGAGCACGATCTTCTGGAGCCGTTCGTCGAAGTCCTTGAACTCCTCGGCGGCATACGCCTTCATGTCGAGCCAGCACTCGAGCGTCGAGGCCACGGCCTTGGCCCGCAGGCCGGGCACGAAGCCCGCCTCGCCATCCAGGCCGCGAACGTCGGAGAGCGTCAGCAGTGCCTGCTCCATCCGCTTCGTTTTTTCCTTGACATCGGCCTCCGCCTGGGCGAGGGCGACGTAATTCCGCCCCTCGTAGTACCGGGCGAAGAGTCCGGCCCCTCGCGAGCGATACTTGTCGTAGAGTTCCTTGTAGTCGAGGGCGGATTTTTCGAGCGCGGCTTTCCATTCGTTCGAACCGACCGGCAACGCCCGTGACTTTTCGTAGTAGGCTCCGCCAACGAGCAGCCTTGTTTGGAGCAATTGGCCCCGCAGCCTGTCCTGGCGATCCTCGAGCTCTTCGATGCGCCGGCCATCCGAGGGCTTGCGCGGGGCTTTCTTCGCACCCTTGCCCGACTCCTCGCCGGTGGCCAGCTTTCCCTGCCGTTCGGCGAGCTCGGTGTCGACCGCGCGCAGTTCCTTGAGCACGGCGTCTTCCGCATTGGTAACCTTTTCGATCGGCTGGTCTTTCGCCACCTGGCCTTCGAGCGACTTGATCGCCGCATCGAAGAAACCGACGGCTTCGGCGAGCCGCGTCGTCGCGTCCTCGCCGGTGCGCTTCGCCTGGTCGATCTTCCCACGGCCGCGCTCCACGAGCAGATTGCCCCTCTGCGTGAAGGCGGCGATGGCCTGTTCACCGGCCGGGTCGCCGGCGAGAAATTGCTCGATCTGCTTCTCGGCAGCGTCGAGAATCTGCGCCCGCTTCGCGCCGTTGGTCTCGAGACGGCTCGTCGCCACGAGCGCCGTCGCTCGGCGGAAGGCCGCCTCCTTCTGGAGTGCTGGGTAGGCCTCGGGGTCTTTCGCGACCCGATCGAGCACCCACAGCGAAATGTCCGGCATCTGCCGTTCGTCGAGTGCGTCGAGAAGTTTGGTCGTCGTGATCTCCTGGGTCGGCACACCGTCCTTCTCGGCCGCCGCGCCGATCGTGGCCCAGGCCGCAACGACGGACACCGCCACGAGGCCGACGATCGGGAGGCAGGCCCCGCCGCGCAGCTGGGAACGCTCGATGCTCATGGGTGGGTCGGGGCCGTGGGGGAGACGCTCACGTGACAGACGAATAGATTGTGCGAATCGCGGATCGGACAGTCAAACCACGACCGGCAGAGCCGGTCACCGCTGGGCCGATCCGCCGCCCCCCGACGCCACGTCCTCGAGGATGCCGATGAGGCGTGCTCCGACGACCGTCACGTCGCCGCGCCGGCGCCAGGCCGCACTCAGTGACCGAAGCTGTTCGATCGCCAGCCGCGGGGGCACGGCATGGACCGATCGGTCGGCACACTCGCCGATCCCGACGGCCAACAACAGTTCACACCCCTGCGGGGATGGCAGCATGTCCGTGAAGCGGTCGACCTCGGCACCCGAAGCCGCGCGGGTGCGCACCGCGCCGGATGGCTCCCGATACGAGAGGGTGGCAGCCACTCCCGCGACCCGCTCGAGCGGGTCGCTCCGCGGCACCACTTCGTAGACGACCCGCATTGCCTCGCCGCCGTGCAAGGCCGGCAAACCGCCCATCGACGGCGCCCTGCCGAACGCCGCCAACGACTCGGGAACGCTCTGGCGGTAGCCCACGAGACGGTAGGCGGCGATCACGCGAGGATCAAACCGCAGCTCCAACGCCACGCTCTCCGCCACGAAGGGCGGAACGTCCACGAGGACGGCGTCGAGCCGGCGCCGCACCGTCGTCGGATCGGTGAGCGTCCAGCCTGGAACGGCGGCCAGCCCATCCGAATCGGTTCCATCCGAGACGCCGCTGACGAGCAGAAACTGGCACCTGGAAGCGGCGTCTTCATTCCCACGGGCGACTGCCGCACGGTAACGGTGCAGGGCGTCGCCAGCCGCGCCATCACAGCGTTCGGCACGGTCGGCCTCGGCGACCACCACCAGCCGCTGCGTCGCCTCATCGCCCATCTCCGACTCCTCCGCGAGCGCGACGGCCGCATCGAGATCGGCGTTGCCAAACGGGAGCTCCTCCTCGAGTTCGCGGCACACGTCGCCGATCTCGGCGGGGGTCGCACGGATTGCCACACGGCGTGGCCGTGGCTCGGCGACGACGACCGACACCCGGTCCGCCGGCCCCATGCGGGCCGCTGCGGCGGCGAGGCCGCGGCACGCAGCGAGCCAGAGCGGCACGGCGTCCGGCCCCGCCGAATGATCGAGCACGACGGTCACTTCTGCAGGATCACGCGCGGCCGCCGCAGCGATGACCGCGACCGGGCCGGCGACGCAGACCTCGACGAGATAGGTCGGCCGACCGGACCGGAACGACCGCACCGCCGACAGCCGGAGTGCCAGCGAGTCGTCACGGCGGGACGTGGCACCGGGGGACAAGGCCGCCACCAGATGCTCGGCCCGGAGACGGCCGACCGCAGCCAGCCGCTGACGGCCCGGCGGCAGCGGCCACGCACGGTCGAATGAGTCGGTCGCGACTCCCAGGGGCGGACGATCGACGGCGAGGCCGGGAGCGATCGCCGGATCGACGAACGGCGGCTCGCCATGGGCCATTTCAAACGCCAGGTCGAAGCCGCGCATCCGTGGCACGCTGCGCCGCGCGTGCGCTGTGGCGTCATCGGGCACCACCTGCATGCCACCCAAGGGCCTGCTGCGGTCAAGCCCGGAAGGCACCGGCAGCGGTGCCCCGCGCACGGCAGGCAGCCCAGCGGCCGGTGAAGGGTTCGTGTCGACCACCGCATTTGATCGTGGCTCGGCCGCGGGGAGAGCGGCGACGCCATCCAGCGGTCGATCGGTGGCCGCGCGGGTCGCCACCGCACCTCCGGCGCCGGATTCCACATCGACGCCATCGACCGGCCGGGGGCCACGCGTGGCCGCGTGCTGTGCCTGCGGACGCTCGCGTGGGCCACGGGTGGCGAAGTCGGTGATCGAGACGCCCGCGCAAAACATCGCGATGACGAATCCCAACGCGGCCGCGACGGCCATGCCATCCCGTGCCAGTTCCCGCAGCCACCGAGATCCCCATCCCCGCGCCTTCGCGTCGACCGGCCCGCCGACCACTCGCGCCGGCGCCACCGCCTCCCGCACACGCACCCTGGCCGCCAGACCGACCGGCATCGGCACGTCGACGAGCAGACGGCCGATGGCACGTTCGTCGAAGAGCTGCTCGGGCCGCAGGCGATCCCCGAGATGAGGCGGCACCTCCACGGCGCGCAGGGCCGCGTCGATCCACGGATCGGGGAAGGGTGCGTCGTGTGCCATTTCGGGAGGGGCCATCATCTCAATCCTTGCCCACCGTCGACACATCGCCGAGCCGCGGCGACGCCGACGCCAGGAGAAATTCCCGCAGCCGCACCCGCGCACGACTGACCCGCGAGAGCACGGTGCCGAGTGGAATTCCCTGGAGATCGGCGGCCTCGCGATGTGTCAGCTCGCCCACCACGACGAGCACCAACGTCTCGCGAAGTTCGACCGGCAACGCGCCGAGGGCCCGCTGCATCCGCGTTGAAAGCTCGCCGGCAAACGGCTCGGGATCCGGCGGCGCCACGAGCCGGGCCGATTCGTCGCCGAGCGTCGTCTGACCTGCGCTGTGTTTCCGCCAGTGATCCGCCACACGCCGGCGCAGAATGCCGAGCAGCCACGCCCGCTCGCTGCGGCCCGGATCGTAGAGGTGACGACTCACCCATGCTGACCGAAAGGTGTTTTGGAGGACGTCCTCCGCATCGTGCGCATCCCCCACCATGCGATAGGCAACGCGGTACAGGGTGGGCACGTGGTCGCGCGTCCATTGGTCGAATTGCGACGCACCGTCGGCGCCAGCGTCCGGAGCAGGGGGGGAGGTGTCGTGAGGCATCGGGCGGCCGCCTGTCCTCCCTGACTGTTCGCTCTGCGGCCGGCTGGCTATTCCACAGCGTGCCGCCGGGGCCTAACGGCCGGCTCCCTGAGGGCCCCGGGCGGCCCGTACTCCGGCCGCCGATACGGCCAGCCAATTCGGCACCTGGCCTGCCGCGGGCAGCTTCACCACCTTGGCCGAGCGGATCCCCGGGCAGGCGAGCACGGCCGCAATCGCCTCTGGCGACGGCTCCTGGTCGAGGTTCAAGACACCGATGGCATCGCCGCCGGGAGTGGTGCGGCCCACCGTCATCTGCCCGATGTTGACGCCCATCGTGCCGAATGCCATCCCCACCCGGCCGATGATGCCGGGCACATCCTGATGCGTGAAGACGAGGAGAATGCCGTCGAGGTATGCCTCGAGCCTGTGCCCCTCGAGCTGCACCAGCCGAGGCATGGCATGGCCGAAGAGCGTGCCAGCCGCCCGATGCACCTGGTCACCGGCGACGAGATCGACGGCCACCACCGAACTGAACGCACCGGGATCGGTGCGGCTCTGCTCGACGAGGTCGATGCCCCGCTCCCGCAACAGCATCTCGGCATTTACGATGTTGACGTCGTCGAAGGCCGATTCGAGAAGGCCAGCCGCGAAGGCCGCCGTCACGAGCTTCGTGTTGCGGCCGGCCACCTCGCCCCGATAGGCGATCGAGCACGACCGCGGCTGGGCCTCGTCGAGCTGGGCAAGCAGCAGCCCCAGCCGCCACGCGAGATCGAGAAAGCCACGCACGCCCTCGAGCACGGCGGGGTCGACGGCACTTGAGTTCACAGAGTGCCGGATCGTGCCGGTCGAGAAGAAATCGACCAGCAGCCCAACGCCCTCCACGGCCACCTGCGACTGCGCCTCTTCGGTGCTCGCCCCGAGATGGGGCGTAACGAGCACGTTCGGCATGCCGAACAGGGGGCTTTCGGTGCAGGGTTCCTTCTCGAACACGTCGAGCGCCACGCCACCAATCACGCCGCTCTGCAGACCCTCCACGAGCGCCTGCTCGTCGTAGATGCCACCGCGGGCGCAGTTCACGAGCCGCACGCCCCGCTTGAGCAGCGCGAGCTCGGGCCGGCCGACGAGATGCCGCGTCTCGTCGGTGAGGGGCGTGTGCACCGTCAGGTAGTCGACCTCCGGGAGCATCCCACGAACGGTCTCGAAGAGCTCGATGCCGAGCTCCGCAGCCCGTTCAGGCGAGAGGAAGGGGTCGTATCCGATCACCCGCATGTCGAACGCCCGGGCCCGCTTCGCGACCGCCTGGCCGATGCGGCCGAGGCCGACGATGCCGAGGGTTTTGCCCGCCAGCTGCACCCCCATGAACTTGTTGCGGTCCCAGCGATGGTCACGCAGGCTGGCGTCGGCGGCGGCGACGTTGCGCGACAGGGCCAGAATCAGCGCGAAGGCATGCTCCGCGGTGCTCACGGTGTTGCCCGCGGGGGTGTTCATCACCACGATGCCCTGCCTCGTGGCGGCGTCTTTGTCGATGTTGTCGGTGCCCACGCCGGCCCGCACGATCGCCTTGAGGCGATGATTGCCGGCGAGCGCGTCAGCCGTGATCTTCACGCCACTGCGGCAGATCGCGCCATCATGGCTGGCCAGCGCCTGCCGGAGTGCGTCGCCCGACAAGCCGGTGCACACTTCGTACGTGATCCCGGTTGCGGCTGCCGCATCGAGGAGGGCGAGGCCATCAGGGCTGAGCGTGTCGAGCACGATGATCGAGGGCATGAGGATCCTTTCCGGGATGTCTCCGGTTGGCACCGGGGGGCGTCAGGCCCGACGGGCGTGCTGGAACTCGAGCATGTAATCGCGGAGTGCTTCGACGCCCTCGATGGGCATGGCGTTGTAGATGCTGGCCCGAATTCCGCCCACCGAGCGGTGACCCTTGAGGTCGATGAGGCCCCGGGCTGTGGCGCCTTTCACGAACTCCTTCTCCGTAGCCTCGTCAGGCAGCCGGAAGGTCACGTTCATATCAGAGCGGCAGTCGGGCTTGGCATGCCCGGCATAAAAACCGCCCGACGTGTCGAGCACATCGTAGATCAACTTGGCCTTGGCGCGATTGTGCCGGGCCATGCTCTCGAGCCCCCCGACCGAATCGCGAATCCAGCGACAAACGAGGCCGAGGATGTAGACGGCGAACACCGGCGGCGTGTTCGGCCGCGAGCCGTTCTTCACGTGCGTGCGGTAGTCGAGCATGGTGGGGAGGTCGTCGCGCGAACGCTCCAGCAGGTCTTTGCGAATGATCACGGCGGTGACGCCCGCGATGCCGGCGTTTTTCTGTGCACACGCGTAGATCAGGCCGTGCTTCGCCACGTCGATCGGCCGCGACAAGAAGTCGCTGGAACAATCGCAGACGAGCGGCGCGTCGCCGACGTCCGGATCGTGCTTCCACTGCACCCCTTGGATCGTTTCGTTGCTCGTGACGTGCACGTAGGCCGGCGACTCGGAGAGGTGAATCTCGCCGGCCTCCGGCAGCCGGTCATAGTTGGTCGAGGCGCCGTCCCAGGCCACGTGCACCTTGCCCTCACGGCGGGCCTCCTTGATCGCCGTCGCGCCCCACGTCCCGGTCACGACGTAGTCGGCCGCCCCCGACTGCCCCCGCAAGAGGTTCATCGGCACCATGGAAAACTGCTGGCTCGCGCCTCCCTGCAGGAACACGACCTCGTGGGAATCACCGATTCCCAGCAGGCCCTTCAGGTCGGCGAGTGTCTCGTCGAGGATCTTGTCGAACGCGGGGCTCCGGTGGCTGATCTCGAGCACCGAGATCCCCACGCCGGGCAGGGCGAGCAGTTCGTCGCGGGCCCGCTCGAGCACCTCGAGCGGCAGGACCGCCGGCCCGGGCGAAAAATTAAATACGCGATCAGCGACCGACACGAGACTGCGATCCGTCACAGGCATGACTCCAGGGCTGCGGACAGGCGGTCGGCCGGCCGGCGGAATCCCCGCGTCGTGCGGCGGTCACCGGACGGCGACCCGAGGCAGAATAAGAGGCCCCGGCACCACGGTCAACGGGCCAGCGTTCCCGTCGCAGGCGCCGATCCGTTGAGGGAGGCAACCTTGGCCGCCACGGTCGGCTGCTGTCCGTCGACGGCCAGCGCCCGGGAGTAGTTTTGCAGGGCCTGCGCGGGATCGCCGGAGGCCTCGCGCAACTGGCCCAGGGCCACGAGCGCGCGGGTGTTGTCGGGGGCGATCGCCAGGGCGTCGATCAGGTGGTTTTCCGCCTGCCGCACATCCCCATGCTCCTGGCAGAGCCGCGCGAGTTCGATCTGCGGATTTGGATTCCCCGGTTCCCGGCGGGCCCACTCCTGAAGCTGAGCCGTCGCCTCGGCGGTTCGATTCTCCTCGACCAACAGCACGGCGAGCGCCCGCTGGCAGGCTTCGTGGTTCGGCGCCCGCGCGAGGCAGAGATGGTAGTACTGCTCGGCGGTCTGCATGTCGACCGGCCGGCCGAACAGCTTGGCCTGCTGGTGATATGTGGCCCCGAGGTTGTAGAAGCAGTCGGGGCTCCCCGGCTGCTTGGCCAGCGCCTGCTGAAAGTGGTCGACGGCGCCCTTGTAGTTGCCCTGCTGGTAGAGCTTCACACCCTCGGCGCTGTCGTTGCGCATCAGGCCGCCGCAGCCCGTCGCCAGGCAGACGCACAGCACCGCAACGGCGTTCAGGATCACCGACTGCCTCATCGCCGAGACGGTACCGACGGGCCGACACCCGGAACAAGGCCAGCCCAGCCTGCGCAGCTTACGCATGAATCTCCGGCTTCGGGCTCCCCATATCCCGGCGTAGGACGTTCACCTGTTTGGGCGCGCCGGCTCGGGCCTGCCCCGTACCGTCTCGCCGGACGTTCGCTACGGCCCTCCAGGCCTTCACTCACTCGGATTTGCCTGCGCTGCGCCATCCATGGCTTCGCTGGTCAAATACGCCGGCTCAACGGTAGGGGCAGCCCCTCGCCTCCCGTCTTCACGAAAACCCTCGCCATCGTGGCCTCGGTTTTCTTGGCGAACCTCCGTTCGCGCTTGAGAGCCGGCCTTCCTGCCCGGCAATCAATCGTTGGGGAAGGCTTCGGGCTCCCCGTGTCCCGCTCGCCGGCGTATTTGACCAGCGCAGGCAGGATGCCGGAGCGCAGGCAAATCCGAGTGAGCCGAAGCCTGGAGGGCGGAGGCGAACGTCCGGCGACGGGATATGGGGAGCCCGAAGCCGTCGCGCGCCCAACGCCCCGAAAGTCCCGCAAGACAGAGCAGCGCAGCCCGGGGCTTGCGCGGGACATGGCTCGCTGAAGCCTGGGTCAGCCGTTCGCTGCGCGGACGTAGCCGAGGGAGCGGACGACTTCGAGGACTTCGCTGCACGTGGGAAACATTCGGCCGCTCGTGCGCTTGTAGCGGTCGAGGGCCTGCATGAATTCGAGCTCGTCGGCGGCGTAGTCGCGCTCGCAGGTGGTGGGGTCGATCAGGCGGCGGCGCGACGTGGCGCGTTCGGTCTTGCGGGTGGCACAGCGGGGCGTCTTCAGCGTGGCGATCGACATCGGGCGGTTCTCCATCGAGCGGGGTTCGTGTGGCCGGCCGACCTGTCCGTGGGAAGGTCTGAGGGAACTATGACCGCTGCCGCGTGCGCAAGCTTTTCCCGTCCCGAAAAATTTGCGGCTGGCCCGGGTCGTCCGGCAGGCACGACCGGCACAGGCAGCCCTTGGCGGCACGACCGTCACAACCGGGCATCAGCGGTTGTTGAAGAACTTTCGCAGGGCTTCGGCTGCCGCATCACGGGAAGTGTCAGCCGACTTCTTCGCGGCCGCAGGCAGGATGCCCGGCTTCGACTGCGATTCCTTGACCGCCTCGATCGCCAGACTGCTGCTCGACTTCGACGAGATGCCCGACGGTGAACTTCCGGGCGCCGCAGCGTCGGCCGGCAGACTGGCGTGAATGTTGCTGGCGTCGAGCGCGGCGGAGTCGTCGGCCGCCGGAGCGCCGGGGACGCGCAGGGCTTGGGTCGTGTCGAACATGCCGACGGGAGCATCGTCGGCCATCAGCCATTTCGATACGTCGTCTTCGGCGCCCTGCGTCACGGGCTTCGCGCACGACACCTGCAGTTCGAGCGCACCCACCCTGACAAGATCACCATCCGCCAGTTTCGTCTTCTCTTTGATCCTGACGCCGTTGACGAACGTGCCGTTTCGGCTGCCGAGATCTTCCGCCCACACGTCGGCCGGGCCGACATGAATCGCACAATGTCTGCGGCTCACATCCTCGCTCAGCGGCCGCACATCACAGTCTTCGGCGCGGCCGATGAGCAGCGTGCTGCGCTTGATGGCGATCGCCCGCCCCGCGCTTTTACCCGAAGCCACGATGAGTTTGGTTTGCATGGCTGGGGAATTTCCCGACCGACGATTCACGACGAGGCGCGACAGAACCGGTGGGCCGTATCCTACCCACGAACGGCGGCTGAAGGCCAGAGGGTGGGCGGTGGGCACTTGTCCGTCCGCGGCCCTCTCACCGCCGCCACGTCCATCGCTCGGACGCGAACTCCCGTGCCTTCTCCCTCACGACTTGCTCGTCCCGGAAACGCCCCGACTCCTCGACGACCTCCGTGCCGAGGGCTCCCGCGACGGCCGCGATCCAGGCCGAGACGAGGGGCCGGACCGCCGCCGCGGGAAAACCGCCGCCGATCAGATCGTCGAGGCCCGGGTGGCTGGCCGCGGGGGCGACGTCGAGGTTGCGGCGCAGGAGCAAACTGCCGTGCTGGAGCACCGTCGCCGCGAGCCTCCGCTGGGCACTGCCCATCACCTTGTGCCCCAGCCCGTCCGCCGCCCCCGGCCCTCCCACGACGAGGTCGCCCGAAGACCGCCGGTCGAAGCAAAAGAACCGTTCGCCGGCCACCGGCGCGACCACCGTCTCCGCCGGTCGCCAGAGCACCACCTCGACTCCGAACGCTCCCAGCGACTGCCGCATCGCCTCATGGAGGGCGTCGTAGAGCAGCTGCGGCCTGCCGCCCCAGGGATGCGTTTTCGGGACCGCGGCGGCGTAGGTCAGGTCGCTGCCGTGAACGATCGCGCCGCCACCGCTCGGTCGACGCACGATGGGGACGCCGGCGATCGACCGCTCGGCCCGCGCATCGACACCCCGCTGAAATCCGCCCAATGACACGGTCGCAGGCTGCCAGCCGTAGATGCGCATGCAGACAGTGCCGCAGTCAGAGGCCTCGGCGGCGAGCAGTTCGTCGGCCGCCATGTTGCAGGGGCCGTCGGCAGGCTCGTCCCACCAGACACGGAGGGTCATGGTCGCGCCTCCCGCGCGGGCGGTCAGTGCGGCTGGCTCTTCACGAGAGCGTCGTACGCAGGCTGGTCGAGGAGCGCCGCCATGTCGGCCACGTCGGCTGGCCGCAGCCGGACCAGCCAGCCTGATCCATAGGGATCGCGGCCCAGCGTCTCCAGGGCCCCGGGCAGGGCCGTGTTGACCTCCACCACTTCGCCCGACACGGGCGCATAGACGTCGCTGACGGCCTTCACGCTTTCGATCTCGCCCAGAGACTCGCCCGCCTTCACGTGCCGGCCCACATCGGGCAACTGCATGAACACGAGATCGGTGAGCGCTTCGACGGCATATGCGGAGATGCCGACGGTCACCAGGCCACTCTCTTCGGGACGGGCCCATTCGTGAGACTTCGCAAACTTCATCGCTGCCGCCATGGCTGGGTTCTCCTGATGAAAAGGGATGCTCGGAAGAATCGTCGCCGATCAGCCGCGCCGATAGAAGGGGAGGGGAGTCACGCGGGCAGTCTGCTTCGTGTCGCGAATGAGGACTTCGACGGCCGTTCCCGGCTCGGCGGCGGCACGATCGAGCATCGCCATCGCCACCGCCTGGCCGAGCGACGGGGCGAGGCTCCCGCTCGTCACGACGCCGATCTCGCGGTCGCCCTGCCAGACGGTGCTGCCCTCGCGGGCGGCCCGTTTCGAATCGAACACGAGCCCGACCCGAACACGGCCCGCAGGATGATCACGAAGCATGCGAAACCGCTCGGCCCCGGGAAAGGAACGACCGTCGAGATTCACACCAAGGCCGAGGCCGATGGCAAACGGATCACTCTCCGCGCGGAGTTCGTGGCCGTAGAGAGGCATGCCCGCCTCGAGCCGAAGCGTGTCACGGGCCCCGAGTCCGCACGCCACGAGGCCGAGCGGTGCTCCCGCGGCATGGATCGCGATCCACACGGCCTCCGCAGCGGCCGCGGGCACGACGATCTCCACGCCGTCTTCGCCGGTGTATCCCGAGCGGCTCACGGCGGCCGGGTGGCCGCCGATCTGTGCGGTCGTCGCCCGATAGGGCCGGAGGGCTGCGATCCGCTCGCCGTCGGCCGGGGGACAAAGGCCACACACGACCTCGATGGCCCGCGGCCCCTGCACGGCGATCATGGCCGTCTCGAAGGTGTGATCGGCGAGCGCGACGCCCGCCGGCGGCAGTTGGGACGTGAGCCACTCGACCACACGAACGCGGTTGCTCGCGTTCACGACGAGCCCGAGGCGGGGCGTCCTGTCCGCCGCATCCGTATCGCGCGATACGATGGCGTCGTCGAGAATGACTGCTTGGGTCCCACCCGAGGGGACGCCGGTCACGAGCGTGTAGCGGAGCTGACCCGGCTCGATCCCCGCGACCTTCCGCGTGAGCAGCCCTTCGAGCCAGTCGATCGCGGCCGGCCCGGTCACGGACAGCCGACCCATGTGCGAAACATCGAAGAGCCCCGCGACCCGGCGCGTGGCCAGGTGCTCATCGACGATCGAGGCATACTGCACCGGCATCGACCAGCCGGCGAAATCGACCATCCGGCCGCCATGGGCTTCGTGCCACCGGCAGAGCGGGGTTTCGAGGAGACATGGTGCCATGAGGGAGCTCACTGGAGCGCTGACGTGATCGACCGCACGAGTGTAAGGCGGCGCCGCAACCCCGCTAGTCTGACCCAGCCCGCCCGCAGTTGCCCAGACGCCAACGGAGCGAACGACGTCCCGCCTGTGCTGCTCGAACACGCCCAAGCCGGCTCGGGGCTGCCCCGTACCGTCTCGCCGGACGTTCGCCTTCGCCCTCCAGGCTTCGGCTCACTCGGATTTGCCTGCGCTGCGCCTGGCGAGTGTCGCGCCGTCGCCGCCGTCCCAGCGTCGGCGACGGCTTACGGTCGCCGAGCAAAGCTCGGCTCCCACACGCTCTCCGTCAGGGCCGGAGGCCCGGGTGAACACCAGCGGGCGGAGGCCCGCCAAGCGAACAGCGGCACGATGCCGGGTGTTCGCGTGAAGATGGCTTCGCTGGTCAAATACGCCGTCTCAACGGTAGGGGCAGCCCCTCGCCTCCCCAACTCGTAGGCGCTCGGAACTTTCGGCGGAGTCGGTCGGTGCGATGCGGAAGAGCCGACGGGCAGATACGCGGCTTACACCGAGCGCACCATCACAGTTGAGAAGGGACTAGCGATCGCCCTCGGCGATGAAGCAGCGTACCGCCGGCTCCGAATGCGGGTGGTGAGCACGTGCCTGCCATGACCGCGGCAGGCCAGAGTTATTTCCGGCGGCGCTGCTTGCGGGCCTTCTTCGCGCGCTTGCCTGCGTGCTTCGGACGCGTGTTTGACTTCGACGGGCGGCCGCTGCGGCGCACCTCCGCGGCCCGCGGTGCGGCGCGTCCACGGCCCTTCGTGCCGACGAGGCGGAAGTCGAGCGTGCGGCGGTCCACGTCGACCTTCGCCACAGTCACACGCACGCGGTCGCCGAGGCGAAATGCGTGGCCCGGGCGACGGCCGGAGAGGGTGTGGCTCGCGCGGTCGTAGCGGTAGGTGTCGTCGGGCAGCGAATCGAGAGCCACGAGCCCCTCGGCCGGCAGCTCGATTCCCTGCACGAACAGCCCGAACGGCTCGACGCCCGTGACCACGGCCTCCATCTCGAGGCCGATCCGCGTCGCCAGAAAATTGAGCAGCTTGAGCTTCACGAGCTCCCGCTCCGCCGCCTCGGCCCTGCGTTCGAGCTGCGAGCACTGCTCGCCGAGCTGCGGCAGCCCCTCGGCCGGCGGCCGCTTGCCGCGGGCGAGCATGTCGAGCGCCCGATGCACGGTGAGATCGGGATAGCGGCGGATCGGAGAGGTGAAGTGGCAGTAGCAGTCGCTCGCGAGCGCGAAGTGGCCGTCCTCCTGCGGCCCGTAGGCGGCCCGGGTGAGACTGCGGAGCACGGCGTAGTTCACGGCGTGCTCCTCCGGGCGGCGGGCGACGAGCCCGAGGAGCCGCTGGAGCTCGAACCGGCTTTCGAGCGAATCGACCTCGAAGCCGAGTTCGGTGACGAACTCGGTGAGTTGCCGCAGCTTGCGCAGATCGGGCGCGGGATGAATGCGGCGCAGGAACGGTGCGGTCGCCTTGGCCAGCATCTCGGCCACCGCTTCGTTGGCCGAGAGCATGAACTCCTCGATGATCTTGTGGCTCTCGGTGTTCTCGACGACGTGCGCGCCGGCCACGCGGCCATCGCGGTCGAGGTCGATCTTCACCTCGGGCATCGAGAGCTCGAGGGCCCCGCGAGCGGTCCGGCGGGCCCGCAGGATCCGCGACAGGTCGCGCATCCGGCCGAGGAGGCTCCGCACCGCGTCGGTCATTTCGACGGCCTGCGTCGCCGGGTCGGCGAGGAAGACATCGACCTCCTCGTAGGCGAACCGGCGCACGCTCTTGATCGCCGACCGCTCCACCTCGGCGTGGATCGGCACGCCGTCGGGAGTGAACTCCATCCAGCAGGTGCGGGCGTAGCGCACCCGCCCCGGCTGCAAGCTCGCCAGATTGTTCGACACGATCTCGGGGAGCATCGGGATCACACGGTCGGGCAGGTAGACGCTCGTGCCCCGCAAGAGTGCCTCTTGATCGAGGGCCGAGCCCTCGCGGACGAAATACGACACGTCGGCGATATGCACGCCGAGCACCCAGTGGCCGCGCTCGATCCGCTCGAGCGAGATCGCGTCGTCAAAGTCGCGGGCGTCGATGGGATCGATCGTGATGATGGTCCGCCCGGTGAGGTCGCGCCGGTCGCCCTCGATCGCCTCAGTGAACCGCTCGGCCTGCCGCCGCGCGTCGGCCGAGACCGCGTCGGGAAACGGACCCGGCAGGGCGAACTCGTGGATCACCGTCTGCGTATCGACGCCCGGCGCTCCCGCCGCGCCGAGCACCTCCACGATCACGCCCTCGCCGTCGCGCACGTTCGTGGGAAACTGCACCATCTCCACGACGACCTTGTCTTTGTCGCGGGCGCCCTTCGCCCCCGGATCGCCCACGGCCACGGGCCTGGCAAAGCCGGTGCCATCGATCTGCACCCAGCCGGAGCCGGTGGCCTCGAAATAGCTGCCGACAAACCGCGTCGTCTTCCGCTGCACCACCTCGATGATCTCGCCCGCAGGGCCAGGGCGGCGGGCATCGCGGGCCCCGGCGAGTCGCACCCGCACCGTGTCGCCCGTGGCGGCATCGAGCGCGGCGTGGGCCGCGATATGAATGTCGGCTGAACGATCGCCCGCCGGGGCGTCGAGGGGCCGGACGAACCCGTAGCCTCCAGCCGCCCGCTTGAACACGCCAATCACGCCCTCGCCATGACCACGGCGGCTCTTCTCGGGCTTGGGACGCTGGCGGGTCATCGGCGAACCCTCACGAGCGGCCGCGAAAGAATTTGCGGCCGTGGTTTTGATGAAACTGCGTCCAGCCATCGTCGATCGAGGCCTCGGCCTTCAACAGCTGCGTCACCGCGGCCATCTTGGCGTCGAGGTGGTCGAGATGGTGCAGAGCCAGGGCTTCGAGCGTCATCGGAACCTTGGCGGCGCCAAACTCGAGCTGGCCATGGTGCGCTGCGATCATGTGCTTGACGCGCACGGCGGTTTCGGCGTCGAACGGCTGGCCGGTGCGCTCCTCGATCGCGCGAATCTTCGCATCGACGATCTCGAGCCCCAGGAGCACGTGGCCGAGCAACTGGCCCGGATCGGTATACGAAAATCCTTTTTCACTCTCCAGTTCGACCGTTTTGCCGATGTCGTGGACGAGCACACCGACGATCAGCAAATCGCGGTCGAGATCGGGGTAGAGCGGGGCGACCCGGTCGGCGAGCCTGAGCAAATTCACGACGTGGTCGAGGAGCCCGCCGGCGTAGGCGTGATGATGTTTGACGCCCGCCGGGCTGCGACAGAAGGCCGCCATGAGCTCTTCGTCGGCCAGGATTTCCGCGACGAGCTCGCGCACGGGCGCCGCCCGCACCGTGCCGGCAAGCGCGGCGAGCTCGGCCCGGAGCCGCTCGACGTCCGCGGTGGAGAGCACGCGAAATTCCGTCTCGTCGACCGTCCGTGGATCGGCCCGCTCGATCGCCGTCACGATCAGCTGCAGGCTGCCCGAGTAGAGTTGTGTGTGGCCCTCGACCCGCACATAGTCGCCGTCCTCGAACGCGTCGAAGTCGTCGTCGGAGGCGTTCCACAGCCGACCGGTGATCAGGCCGCTTTTGTCAGCCAGATCGACCTGGAGATAGAGCTGGCCGTTGCGGTTGGGCCGCAGCTGCTTGTGCGTCGCGAGAAACAGCTGGTCGATCTGGGTCTGCGGCTGGAGTTCGGTGATCAGGCGTCGCGACATGAGAGGGAGTGTAGAGGCGGGGTCACGCGATTGACAGCCAATGGCTACAATCCGCGGCCTTCCCGATCCCGGAGTCAAAGATGCCCGAGCATGCTATTTCCCCGACCCGCGCCCAAGACTATCCCGAGTGGTACCAGCAGGTGGTCCGCGCGGCCGACCTCGCGGAGCAGTCGCCCGTCCGCGGCTGCATGGTGATCAAGCCTCACGGCTACGCGATCTGGGAGCGAATGCAGAGCATCCTCGACCGGATGTTCAAGGCCACGGGCCATCAGAACGCCTACTTTCCGCTGTTCATTCCGCTCTCCTACCTGGAGAAGGAGGCCCAGCATGTGGAGGGCTTCGCCAAGGAATGCGCGGTCGTCACGCATCACCGGCTGGAGTTGAACGCCGACGGCAAGCTGATCCCGACCGGCAAGCTCGAGGAGCCGCTCGTCGTGCGGCCCACGAGCGAGACGATCATCGGCGCGATGTACGCCAAGTGGATCCAGTCGTGGCGCGACCTGCCCGTGCTCATCAACCAGTGGGCCAACGTCGTCCGCTGGGAGATGCGGCCGCGTGTGTTTCTGCGGACGGCCGAGTTTCTCTGGCAGGAAGGGCACACGGCACACGCCACCCGCGACGAGGCGGTGGAAGAGACGCTGCGCATGCTCGACGTCTACGCCACGTTCGCCGAGCGTGATCTGGCGATGCCGGTGATCAAGGGGCCGAAGACCGCCGGCGAGCGATTTCCCGGTGCCGTCGACACCTACTCGATCGAGGCGATGATGCAGGACGGCAAGGCGCTGCAGGCCGGCACGTCGCACTTCCTCGGGCAAAATTTCGCCCGCGCCCAGGAGATCAAGTTCGCGGGCCCATCGGGCCAGGAGGAATACTGCTGGACGACGTCGTGGGGCGTCTCGACCCGGCTCATCGGTGCCGTGATCATGACCCACTCCGACGACGACGGGCTCGTGCTCCCGCCCCGGATCGCGCCGACGCAGATCGTGATCCTGCCGATCCATCGCACCGACGAGGAGCGCACGGCCGTGCTCGACGCCTGCCGGGCACTCGAGCGCGAACTGACCTCGACGTCGTTCGCCGACGAGCCGCTCCGCGTGAAGATCGACATGCGCGACATGCGCGGAGGCGACAAGGTGTGGCAGCACGTGAAGCAGGGCGTGCCGGTGCGGGTGGAGATCGGCCCACGCGACCTCGCGGCCGGCGCCGTGAGCGTGTGCCGCCGCGACCGGGGGCCCAAGGAGCGGGCGAGCATGCCGCTGGCCCAGTTCGCCGCCGAGGCCCCGCGGCTGCTCGACGAAATCCAGACCGGGCTCTTCGAAAAGGCCCGCGCGTTTCGCGACGCCAAGTCGGTACGGCTCACGTCGCAGGCCGAGGTGCTGGAGTACTTCGCCGAGAGCACAGGGCAGGGGGCGGGCGCCAAGGGCGGCTTTGCCCACGTGCACGTGGCCGACGACCCGGCCGTGACGGCGGTGCTCGATCCGCTGAAGGTGACCGTCCGCTGTATCCCGATGGACGGCCCGGACGAGCCGGGCACCTGCATCATCACGGGCAAGCCCGTCGCCCGCCCCAGCGTGCTTGCCCGGTCGTATTGAGCACACGCGGGCTCTGCACGGCTTGTGATGCGTTGGCTCGGGGTAGCCCCCACTCCATCGCCGGACGTTCGGAGCGTTGGGCCGCCGGCTTCAATTGGAAAGTGGGAGGCGAGGGGCTGCCCCTGCCGTTGAGACGGCGCGCACGAAACGAGGCCAGCGGGACGATTGCCCCACGACACCCCGGATGCCGCTAGAATTTGGGATCGAAGTCCCGGGAGTTTTCCAACCATGGCGGTGCAAGGGCCGAGTGCGTGGCTGGTCGCGGGGTTCGCGGCCGTCGTCGGGGCCGCGATCGGTGGCGGGCAGGCGGCGCTCGAGGCGGCCCTTCGGCCGTGGCGGATCGGCGACTTCGGGCCAGCATCGCTCGCGGCCACGCCCACCGATGCACCAGTCGCCGAGGTGCCCGAGACGCGGCACGAATTCGGCACGGTCGGCACCGGTGCTGAAGGCAGCCACGAGTTCGTGATCCGTAACACGGGCCCAGCGCCGCTCGTGCTCACCCGCGGCGCCACCAGCTGCAGTTGCACGGTGAGCGACTTCGAGTCGTCGGACGGCGGCGACGAGCTCGGCCGCAAGGTGGTGCCGCCCGGAGAGGCGACGCGCGTGCGGCTGAAGTGGCGAGGCAAGGGGCCAGGCGGGCCGTTCCGCCAGCAGGCGACCGTGTTCACGAACGATCCGCGGCGGCCGGAGATCGCGTTCGTGATCGAGGGAGTGATCGTGCCGACATGGAAGGCCGTTCCTGACGCCGTCACGTTTCCCACGATCGCGACCGGAGCGGGCGCTCACGCGGTGGTGAAGCTGTTCACGTATGGCGCCGAGCCCCCGGTAGTCGAGGAACTATCGGCCGGCGACCTGCAAACCGCCCAGCTTTTCACGCTTGCCTCCGCGCCGCTGACCGCGGCCGAGATCTCTGCCGAGACGGGAGCCACGGGTGGGCTCGAGATCAGCGTGGGTGTGGCACCCGGCCTGCCGATCGGCCAAGTTCGGCAAACGGTCAAGGTCCGGCTGCGGATGCCCGATGAGATCCTCGTGGAAATCCCCGTGCACGGCACCGTCAATGGCGCTCTTGCGTTGGCCGGCGGGGCATGGGATTCCTCTCGCCAAGCGCTGCTGCTTGGCACGGTCTCGGCACGCACCGGCAGTCGAACGGACATCTTCCTGACGGCGAAAGGTCCGCATGCCACAGCCGTGAAACCGGTCGTGCGCGAGGTCGTGCCGGAGTCGCTCGTGGTGGAGATCGGTGAAGGCAGACCCGTCGGTGACAAAGGCATGATCAGGATTCCGCTGTCGGTCGTGATTCGTCCGGGCAGTCCGTCGGCGAATCACCGTTGTTCAGACCAAGGGCCGGCCGGCCGAATCGTCCTGGAGACCGGCCACCCGGAGACACCCGAATTTTCCATCCCCGTATGCGTCGTCATCGGACCATGAAGTTCTCTCACCTCTTGACCGCGTGCCTCGGTCTCTCGTGTGCACTCGTGCTTTCGTCGCCACCGTCGGCGCGGGCGGCCCGCCCCGATCGAGGCGCCGACGTCGCCCCCACCACCGTCGACACGTTCACGCAGCGCAACGGCGCCATCTTCGCCGACTGGGCCGACCCCAAGGCGCTGATCGTGATCACGGGTGAACTCGACGGCTACATCGAGCCCTGCGGCTGCACCGGCAAAGAGAACCAAAAGGGTGGCCTGAGCCGACGGCAAAACTTCCTGCGGTCCGTCGCGGCGTCGGGGTGGCCGCTGGTGGCGGTGGATCTCGGCGGACAGGTGCGGCGGTTCGGCCGACAATCGGAAGTGAAGTTTCAGTCGATTGCCGACGGGCTGAAGGCCATGGGCTACTCCGCCGTAGGCTTCGGGCCAGACGACCTCCGGCTGCCCGCCGAGGAGCTCGTGGCCGCGGCGGCGCCCGTGGGCGACCAGGCGACCCCCTTCGTGAGCGCGAACGTCGGCCTCCTCGGCCTCGACGCGAACATCACGCCGCGGTTTCGTGTGGTGGAGATCGGTGGCCTGCGAATCGGCATCACGGCGGTGCTCGGCGACAAACAGGCGGCCGAGATCACGAACGACGCCGTCGAGGTTCAGCCCGCCCCGCAGGCCCTCGAGAGGGTGGCCCCTGAATTGCGCAAGGCGGGCTGTGCGCACCAAATCTTGCTCGCTTGGGCAGGGCCGGACGAGACGAAAGCCCTGGCGGCGAAGTTCCCGCAGTTCGACATCGTGGTGACGGCAGGTGAGGGCGATGAACCGCCGGCCACGCTGCCGGTGCTCGCCGGTGGCAAGGCTCGGCTGGTCGAACTCGGGCACAAGGGCATGTTCGCAGTCGCGATCGGCGTGTTCGACGATCCCAAGACGCCGCTCAAATCACAGCGGGTGCCGCTCGATGCCCGCTGGGGCGAGTCGCCCGACATGATCAAACTCCTCGCCACCTACCAGCGGCAGCTCGAATCGCTCGGGCTCACGGGGCTCGGCATCGTGCCGATCCGGCATCCCTCGGGCCGGCGTTTCGCAGGCAGTGCCGCCTGCGCCGATTGCCACCAAGAGGCCTACGACGTCTGGAAAGACAGCAGCCACGCGACGGCCCTGACGACGCTCGAAGAACAAACGCCCCGCCGTGACGGCGATCCCGAATGCCTCTCCTGCCACGTCGTCGGCTGGGCCCCGCAGCGCTACGAACCCTTCGAGGGCGGCTTCGCGAGCATGGCGACGACGCCGCATCTCGCCCACCAGGGCTGCGAAAACTGCCACGGCCCGGCCGCAGCCCACGCCGCCGTCGAACGCGGCGACGTCCGCGCCAGCACCACGGAGCGCGACCGCCTACGGTCGGAGCTCGTGCTCTCGCTCGACACCCCCGAGGGCAAGCAAAAGGCGGTCAACAACTGCCTGGAATGCCACGACCTCGACAACAGCCCGCAGTTCGACTTCGACGAATACTGGCCGCAGGTCGAACACTCCGAGACGAAGACGGCCGCGGCGGGCAAGTAAGCACGGCTTGGAGTGTGCTGGCTCTGGATTGCCCCGTACCGTCTCGCTGTCCACAAGATCGTGATGGCCACCCGCATTCGGAGCCGGCGGTAGGCATGCTCGAGGGATGCTTCACAGAACGGCACGGCATCCTGCCGTCCGTTCCTTGGCCGACCTCCGTCGGCTGGTGCTAACCCGGGCCTCCGGCCCTGGCGATCTTTCGTCCTCAACGACTCTCTGCGTCTGCGCGTGCCCACCGACCGACTCCGCCGAAAGTTCTGAGCGCCTACGAGTTGAGGAGGCTCGGGGTTGCCCCTGCCGTTGAGCCGGCGTATTTGACCAGCGGAGCCATGGATGGCGCAGCGCAGGCAAATCCGAGTGAGCCGAAGCCTGGAGGGCGAAGGCGAACGTCCGGCGAGACGGTACGGGGTAACCCCGAGCCGGCGCGCGCGAGTCGACCATGGCCAGCGAGACGCTTGCCCTACGGGCTCAATTGGGCCAGGGCTTCGTCGGGGATGTTGAAGTTGGCCGAGACGCTCTGCACGTCGTCGTGGTCGTCGAGCTTCTCCACGAGGGCGAGCACCTTGCGGGCCGTCTCCACGTCGTCGACGTCGACCGAGTTCGTGGGGATCCGCACGATCTCGTTGGAATCGACCGCGAGGCCAGCGGCCGTGACGGCGTCGATGACAGCGGCCATCGACTGCGGCTCACAGGTCACTTCCCACTTGTCGCCACCGAGTTTCACGTCGTCAGCGCCGGCTTCGAGCGCCACCTCCATGAGCCTGTCTTCACTACAGGCGGCCTGCGGCACCCGCACCACGCCCTTCCGCTCGAAGAGGTAGGCCACGCAGCCGGTGCCGCCGAGCTTGCCGCCGCACAGTTCGAAGATCTTGCGGATTTCGGGGGCGGTGCGATTCTTGTTGTCGGTGAGGATCTCGCACATCACGGCCACGCCCCCGGCGCCGTAGCCCTCGTAGATCGACTCCTCGAGATCGCCCCCCTTGAGCTCGCCGGTGCCCGTCTTGATCGCCCGCTGGATGTTGTCCTTGGGCATGCTCACCGCCTTGGCGGCGTCGATCGCATACCGCAGACGTAGATTGGCGTCGGGATCTGGTCCCCCGTGCTTGGCGGCCACGATGATCGCCTTCGCGAGCTTGCTCCAGAGCTTGCCCCGCTTGGCGTCGATCACCGACTTCTTACGGGCGATGTTCGCCCAGTGTGAATGCCCTGCCATCGTCGATGTTCCGTCGAGCGTCGTCCGTTACCGTGGCTTCTTGCGGGCCAGTTGCGTGGAGTGGCGCGGGCCGCCCGCCGGCTTTGACGCCGCCTTGCCTGCCTTGGGAGCCTTCTTGCGCGCCGCCGCCGCCTCGGGCTTTGCGGGCTTCTTTGCAGCAGGAGCCTTCTTAGGCTCGGGCTTCGCGGGCGGTGCGGCCTCGACCTGCGGCTTGATCGTGAGCGGCTTGGCTGCATTCGGCTTCACGACGAACGGCTTCGGGCCGGGCTTCGAGCCCGGAATCGGCTTGCCGTCGGCCGTGCGCTTGGGGCCCGAACCCGGCGGGGGCAACGGCGTCTTGCCGGCTGGACGGGCGGCTGCCTGCGGGCCGGCGGGGCGATGTTCTTCGGCAGCAGACCGGGCGGCGTCGGCGGCCTTCTGTGCCTGCTTTCCGGTCGCAGGGGGGGGAGGCGTCGGAGCCGGCAGCGACTCGCCACGTTTTGGAAATCGGTCCTTCGCGGCGGGGTTCACCGCCTGGAGCACCTTCTTGACGGCGGTGCCGTGCAGGTTCGCCAACACGTCGACCCCGAATTGATGCAACAGCGACGAGAACTCGACGCCCACTTTCTTGGCGATCAAGCGATCGATCCCTGCCACGTTGCCCGAATGGTATTCCTCGAGAGGAATGACGCCGGCGAGGTACAGGGCTGCGATCGCTCCGTGGTCGAGCGGCACGAAGTGCCCCCCGAGGGTTGTCGAGGCGACGAAGTTCACGACGAACGGCGTCGCGCCGTGCAGATGCTCGAGCGTCTTGATGCCGTGGGCGATCGAGTGCTTCTTGGCATTCTCGAGCGTGAATGCATAGCTCGATTCGAACACACTCTGCAGCACCCGTCTGAGCGCGAGCGCCGCACGGGCAGGATCGGGCAGGTCATGGAGCGTTTCGGCGAGTTCCACGACCGTGGTCACTCGAACTTCGTTGAGATCGAAGTATCCCTGCAGCAACCGCTGCAGCGCCTTTTCCGCGACGTCGTACGGCGCGTTCTCGAGGCAACAGGCGTACAGCACCTGCTCGAGCATCGGCCGGGTGGTGTTGGGGGTGACGGGCTTGTACTGCGAGCGAAGCGCCTTGTGCATCTTCGCGATGAGTTGCTGCCGATTCGGTTGCTGGCTTTTCGACGTGCTCATGCCTCTCCCTGTGGGTCATCCTCGTGCTCGACCTCGGCGGCCGTCGCTGGCAGCACCTCACTGAGCACCCGGGCCATTTCGATGGAACGTTTGACGCCTGCGTCGAGCTTGAAGGACAGCCGCGGAACATACCGGGTGTCGATCCGATCGGCGATCTGGGCCTGGAGAAACCCCGCGGAATTCGTCAGGCCGCGGAGCGCGAGTTCCTGCTTCGCCTCACTGCCCATCACCGACACGAGTACGACGGCACTCCGCATATCGGGCGCCACCTCGACTCCCGTCACCGTCACGCCCTGCACTCGGGGATCGCGCACCTGCGTGAGGATGGCCATGCTGACCACCTCCCGGACCGCCTCGGCCGCTTTGAGCTGGCGTCGCGTGCTCACGAAAGCGTCCGCGCGACTTCCTCGATTCGGTAGCACTCGAGGATGTCGCCCTCCTTGAGATCATTGAACCCGGCCAACTTGATACCGCACTCGAGACCGTCGCGCACCTCGCGGGCGTCGTCCTTCTCCCGTTTGAGAGAGTCGATTCCGTAATCGCCGATCACCCGGTTGTCACGAATGACTCGCAGCCTCGCATTGCGGGCGATGATACCGCCGATGACACGGCAGCCCGCGATCACGCCGAGCCGACTGATCGAGAACGTGCGCTGCACCACCGCCCGGCCGAGTTCGGCCTCGCGCTTCTCCGGAGCGAGCATGCCCTCGAGGGCGTTCTTCAGATCGTCGGTCACCTGGTAGATGATCTCGTAGCGCCGCACCTGCACGCCACGCTCTTCGGCCAGGCCCCGAGCTCGCTCGTCGGGTACCACGTTGAAGGCGATGATCACGGCGTCCGACGCGTCGGCGAGGGCCACGTCGGCCTCGGTGACACCCCCGACGGTGGCCTGCAAGACGCGGATCTTCACCTCGGGGTGATCGAGCTTCTGGAGTTCCTTGAGGATCGCCTCGATGGAGCCGCGCACGTCGGCCCGCAAAATGAGATTGAGCGTCGGCGCCTTCTCCGCCCCCAGCCTGTCGTGGAGGTTTTCGAGCGTCACGTGAACCGGGGCACTGATGAGGTTGCTCTGCCGGCGGATATCGCTCCGCTTGAGTGCGACTTCGCGAGCCATCGCGATCGACTCCACCACCTGAAACCGGTCTCCGGCCCCCGGCGGCGTGTCGAGACCGCTCACGAACACCGGAAATGCGGGCCCGGCCTCGGTCACTTTCTTCTTCGTCGTGGTGTCCATCATCGACTTCACGTGGCCGCTCGCCTCACCGCAGACGACCGCATCGCCCACCCGAAGCGTGCCCTTCTGCACGAGGAAGCACGCCATCACGCCGCGGCCCTCGTGAATCGAGGCATCGAGACAGACGCCCGCCGCCTCGCGTTCGGGGTTGGCCCGCAGGTCGTGCAATTCGGCGATCGTCAGCAGCGTGTCGAGGAGCTGATCGATACCCTCGCCAGTCACCGCGCTCGTCTTCACGACTTCCGTCTCACCACCCCACTCGGTCGGCAAGAGTTCGTTGGCCGCCAGCTGCTGATAGACCTTCTGCACATCGGCTCCCGGGAGGTCGATTTTGTTGATCGCCACCACGATCGGCACACCCGCCGCCTTGGCGTGGCTGATCGCCTCCTCGGTCTGCGGCATCAGCCCGTCGTCGGCCGCGACCACGAGCACGGCGCAGTCAGTGACGTTGGCGCCACGGGCCCGCATCTGGGTGAACGCCTCGTGCCCAGGCGTATCGACGAACGTGATCGGGTGGGCATTCCGCTGGACTGAATAGGCCCGCATGTGCTGCGTGATGCCACCACTTTCCCGGGCGGCCACGTTGCTGCTCAGAATCCGGTCGAGCAGCGACGTCTTGCCGTGGTCGACGTGGCCGAGGAAGGTGACCACGGGCGCCCGCGGCAGCCGCAGTGTCGGATCCTCGTCGATGGCATCGAACCCGGCGAGCAGTTCTTTCTCGAGATCTTCCGCCGTCTTGACGTCGAGTTGCACGCCCAATTCGGCGGCCAGGAGTTCGACCGTATCGCGATCGAGCATCGCGCCCATGCTCGGCATCGATTCCATGCCGAAGGTGAGCAATTTCTTGAGCACTTCGCTCGCCGGCAGTCCAATCGCCTCCGAGAACGCCCGCACCGTGCACGGCACCTGAACAGAAGCGTTCGTCTTGCGGGGCGCCGCAGTCGAAACCGACGATCCACGACGATGCCGAGGACCCCGCCGCCGACGCAGGCTATCGTCGTCGTCGCCCATGGGGCCGCGGCCACCTGCCGGCCGCTTCCGATTGAGTTGCCGGGCCTCGCGGCCACCCAAGAGATCGTCGCCACCGCCGGGCTGTCCCTTGCCCGGGGTGCGCCGCGGCCGCACGCCCGGCTCCATCGGGGGAGGCACAGGCGCCATTCCGCCGCGCACACCGCCACGCAGCGGAGGGCCGCCGGTGCCGGTGCGGAGTTTGGCCGCCTCGGCCTGCCGCTGCTCGTGCTTACGCATGTGGTCGGCGAGCGGCTTGGCGCCGCCAGCCTTCGCGCTGCGGATCGCGTCGAGCGGCAGCTTGACGTCGGGCTTTTGGGCAGCCGGCTCCTGCGAACCACGCGCCACGGGGGCCGGCCGCGATGCAGCGGGCATGGGCGCGAGCTTGAACGCCGGCCGGGGCACGGGCTTGGGGCCGTCGCCACCGGGCCGCTGGCCGCCCGGACCCAGAGGCCGCAGGCCGGCAGGCCGCGGCCGTGCATCTGCCGCGGGCTTCGCGGGCGCAGGAATCTCCGGCGTGGGCTCATCGCCCGCCGACGGCTCAGGCGGCTTGCCGCGAGCCACCCCGGCTGGGGCGATGTAATCTTCGCGCTTGAGCGTCGCAGGAGCAGCAGGTCGCACGGGAGCCGCGACCTTTGCGGGCGCGGCAGCCGCCGACGGGGCAGGGCGGGATTTTGCGGAGATGAATTCCTTGAGCTTGACGACTTCTTCGTCGGTCATGCTCGCGAGAGCCGAGCCCTTGTCTTGGATGCCGGCGCGCGTGCACAGCTCGACCAGCTCCTTGCTGTCGATCTTGAGTTCCTTCGCCAACGTATAGATGCGAACCGCCACGCCACCCTCATCTCACCGTGTGAGTTAGGTTGTTCATCTTCGCCGCCACCGACCTCGCCATCAAACCACCACCGACTGCGTCCCTCGACCATCAGGCACCACCGTCGGAGACAGAGCCCCCTCCCGATGCCACGGCATCCACGTCGCCGGCAACCTCGCCGGCCGCCTGCTTCGCCGCCGCCTCTGCCGCATCGGCCTCTGCGGTGGCTTTGTCGATCCGCTCCTGCTCGCGCTGCTTCCGGCGCTCGTCGGCTGCCGCCACTTCCGCCAACTGAGCCCGTCGCTCCGCCTCGGCCACGATCGCATCGACCTGCTCTGCCGACAGCCCGCCCATTTCCATGAGATCGTCCGGCTCGATGACCGAAAGATCGTCGTACGACAAAAATCCTTCACCCACGAGCCGCTCGGCCACGGACTCGTCGAGACCCTCGATCGATGAAAACCCGGTGACGGCCCGCTCGATCTGCTGGTCGAGCTCCTCGCGGGTCATGATCTCGATGTCCCAGCCACAGAGCTTGCTGGCCAGCCGCACGTTTTGGCCGCGGCGACCGATCGCCAGCGACAGCTGATCCTCGCGCACGAGCACGATGCCTCGGCCGAGCATCTGACAGAGGATCACCTCGTCGACCTCGGCCGGCTGCAGGGCGTTGGGCACGAGCACCTGCAGGTCGTCGCTCCAGCGGACGATGTCGATCCGCTCACCGCCGAGCTCTTCGACGATGTTCTTGATGCGGTTGCCGCGCACGCCCACGCACGCCCCGACGCAATCGACCCGTGAATCGGAGCTGATGACCGCCACCTTGCTCCGGTAGCCGGGCTCGCGGGAGATCGCCCGAATCTCGATCACGCCGTCGGCGATCTCCGGAATCTCCTGCTCGAAGAGCCGCTGCACGAGCTGCGGCCGGATCCTGGAAAGAATGATCTTCACCCGGCTGCCGACCTTGCGGACCTCGAAGATCGTGGCCCGAATGCGTTCGTTGGGGTGGTAGCTTTCGCCGGGGATCTGTTCGCTCCGTGGCAGAATGGCTTCGGTGGCGCCGAGGGTGACCGTCGCCGTGGCACCTTCGAAGCGGGCGACGACGCCCGACACCATTTGGCCGATCTGCTCCTCGAACTCGTCGTGGATCGCATCTCGCTCCGCTTCGCGGATCTTTTGGATGATCACCTGTTTGGCGGTCTGTGCACCGATGCGGCCCGACAGCTCCTGCGTGTCGAGCTCGACGCCGTCACGGATGCCAGTCACCTTGCCATCAGCCCGGTCGATCGCGATGGTGATCTGAGATTCCTCGCCATACTGCCGCTGCAGCGCCGTAACGAGCGCCGCCTCGATCGCCTGGAAGACGATCTCCTTGTCGATGTTCTTGTCGCGATGAATCGCGTCGACGATGCGGAGGATTTCTTCTGGCTTCATGGGGTTCTCGGAAGTCGCTTCGCGGGCTTGTCGGCGTGCAGTCGAAATCCATGGCATGCCGGCGAACCGACGCCATAGACCACCTGGGCGCCGCAACCTTCCCGTAAGAAGGCTTGGAAGCGTATCCGTGAACCAGCAGCCAATCGAACTCGACGCAACCCGTGAAAGGTATTGCACCTGCGACCGACTGTCAAGCAGCCTGGCGGACCGTCAGGCCACCGAACCCCAGCTGCGGATCACGACCGTTCCGGCCTGCCCCTGGGGCGTGACGGCCGATGAAATGAACGACTCGCCGGCCGGGTCGCCGCTGCGCGCTGGGCGAATCGGGCACTCCGGGTCGGCCGACTCGTGGTTGAGCAGCGGAAACAGCGTGCCCTGGCGAAGCGCGAGCACGCTCGCGATGCATTCGACCACGCCACTGCCCGCCCCGAGATTCCCGAAATGGCTCTTGGCAGCCACGAGCGGCACCGATCCAGCGGCCGTTCCCAGCGCGTCGCCCATGGCGGCCGCTTCTTCACGATCGCCCGTAACGGTGCTCAGCCCGTGCGCGTGGACGTGGCCGAGCGAATTCGCCGCCGCGCCGGCCATGTCGAGCGCCCGCCGCATCGCCAGGCCTACGGCGCGTCGGCGGATGCCGACGCCCGCTGCATCGCTCGCATGGCGGGCGGCATGCCCGACGACCTCGGCGTAGATCCGGGCGTTGCGACTTTGGGCGTGTTCGAGTTCCTCGAGCACGAGCACTGCAGCCCCTTCGCCGAGCACCATGCCCTTGCGATCACGGTCGAACGGCCGGCTCCAGCGGGTCGGATCGCCGTCGCCGAGCGCCACCTGCTCGCTCTGGAGGGCATGCACGGTCTTCATGGGATGCACACGGGTGCCGGTGGCGCCGGCGAGCATCGCATCGGCGGCCCCGCGCTGAATCGTCATCGTGGCCTCGCCGATCGCCAGATGACCGCTGGCCTCGCGGAGCGTCACCGAATTGCTCGGGCCGCGCAGATCGTTGTAGATCGCGATGTGGCTGGCCGGCATGTTCGGGAGATACTTGAGCAGCCACAGCGGATTCAACAGCGGCATCCCGTCGGCAGCCCACCGATCGAACGCGAAGGAGCCGTCTGCGGCCCGGCAGGCGGCAACGCCCGCCGTGAAATCCTCCGGCAGCGTCAGCATGTAGTCCGAGCCGAACACGCAGCCGAAGCGTTCGGGCCGATGCTGTTCGGGTGTGATGCCGCAGTCGTGCAGGGCGCGCTGCGCGGCCGCCACGGCCATCTGGCTTTCGCGGCACATCACCTTGAGCCCCTTGCGGATCGCCTTCTTTCGCTCGCCGTCGAGCGGCCCGAAGTTGTCGATCTCGCCGGTGAAGTCGCGGGCCTCGGCAGCGTGCTGCAGCGGCAAACCATCCGCTGGAAAGAGCTCCAGGGGCCCCACGGCACTGCGTCCTGCAACCAACCCTTCCCAGAGCCCATCGAGCGTCAGGCCGAGGGGGCAGACCACGCCCATGCCCGTGATGACAACTCGTCGCTCCGGCGTGACACCCATGATCGCTGTTCCTGACGGGACTCTGACAACCGCCACGATTATGGCGTGGCACCGAGCCGGGGCTCCACCACCACCACGACGTCGGTGCGTTTCGCGTCGGTGAGCAGGGAAGCCGAGCCGGCGGCATTCTGCCCGGGAATGGGCCACGGCACCAACCCCAACCCCACCACGAGCACCTGATTCGCCGGCCAGCGGAACCGCTCCCCGACTCGCACGGCCGACAGCTGCGGCACCTCGACCTGCACCCGCTGCTGATCGGGCGTGGGCACCGTCACCGCCACCGGCGCCATCCGCTCGATCTGATCGATCCGGCAGCGCAGCACGGCCTCGACCGCCGTGCCGTCCCGCGAGAGGAGCGGCTGCACGTCGATCGTCATCCCCTCGTCGCAACTCGCCGCGAGCGTCTGCCACCCGGGCGGCGCTTCGGGCCGGGGCACCACGCTCTGGACATACGGTCGCTTCCTGCCTCCGGAGAGCACGGCCGGCAGTCCGTTCCCGGCGAGCACCGGCCCCGTCGGCAACTCCTGGCAATCGCCGCGCCGCCGCAGCAGCCCCACGAGCACCGCCGCCTCCTCCCGGGCCATGATCCACGCCTGCACGCCCGGTGTCGCCGCCGGGATCGGCTCGAGCAGCGCCCGCGCGTCGTTGCGCCACGACGGACTGCCAACCCCCAGCACGCGAATCGAAAACCGGTGGGGCGCCGCCGCGTCCCCTGTGAACCGCGCCGCGATCTCACCCACGCGCGTCTGCATCGCCGGCGTGTGGTAGCACTTGAGCTGCGACTCATCGGCCGAGAGCGACGCCACCACGTCGCCATGCCAGCTCGCATACCCGGTGTCCTGGAGCACCCAATCGACGACGTGCCTCTGGCTGCCCGGGCCGTTCTGTTTCACGAACGGCGCGATGTCGTAGGTGCGATACACCTGCCCGGCATCGGCCGGCAGCTGCGCAGAGGCTGCACAGGGCAGCGCGCAGGCGACGAGCACGAAAGGCCAGCGGCCGCGAGCCATAGGTAGGATCCTTCCCGGGACGCTCTGACTCTACGGCGAGCAGGCAATCCCCGAACAGGCCGAAATGCGTCCATCACGGATAGCGCCGGCTTCGAGCTCCCCATATCCCATCACCGGACGGTGGGGCAGGTGACAAATACCCGCATTCGGAGCCGGCGGTACGCTGCTTCATCGCCGAGGGCGATCGCTAGTCCCTTCTCAACTGTGATGGTGCGCTCGGTGTAAGCCGCGTATCTGCCCGTCGGCTCTTCCGCATCGCACCGACCGACTCCGCCGAACGTTCCGAGCGTCTACGAGTTGGGAAGGCGAGGGGTTACCCCTGCCGTTGAGCCGGCGTATTTGGGCCACTTCACGGGAAACATGGCATCCTGCCATTTCCCCTTGGCCGACCTCCGTCGGCTGGTGCTTACCCGGCCCTCCGGGCCTGACCTCGTTTCTTCGTTAGACGTAGGCGAGGGGTTACCCCTGCCGTTGAGACGGCGTATTTGACCAGCGCAGGCAGGATGCCGGAGCGCAGGCAAATCCGAGTGAGCCGTAGCCTGGAGGGCGAAGGCGAACGTCCGGCGAGACGGTACGGGGTAACCCCGAGCCGGCTTATGCCAATCGAGCCACAACAGGCTGAAGCCCGTCCTACACGCGGCGGAGCACGAGGCTGGCGTTGTGGCCGCCGAAGCCGAAGCTGTTGCTCATCGCCACGTCCACCTGCGCCTCGCGGGCCACCTTCGGCGTGTAGTCGAGGTCGCAGTCGGGGTCGGGCGTATCGAGATTGATCGTCGGCGTGATGATGCCCCGCGAGACGGTGAGGGAGCACACGACGAGCTCGATGCCGCCACTGGCGCCGAGCGTGTGGCCAAGCTGGCTCTTGGTGCTCGAGATCGAGAGCTTCTTGGCGTGGGCGCCGAACACCCGCTTGACCGCGGCCGTCTCGGCCTTGTCGCCGAGCGGCGTGCTCGTGCCGTGGGCGTTGATGTAGCGGACCGCGTCGGGCGCAAGGCCGGCGTCTTGCAGGGCCATCGCCATGGCGTGGCCGGCGCCGCGGCCTTCATCGTCGGGCTGGGTGATGTGGCCGGCATCCCCGCTCGCTCCGTAGCCGAGGAGCTCGCCGTAGATGCGGGCGCCCCGCTTGCGGGCATGCTCGAACTCCTCGAGCACGACCACGCCCGCCCCCTCGGCGAGCACGAAGCCGTCGCGATCGACGTCGAAGGGCCGGCTGGCCTGCTGCGGGGCGTCGGTGCGAAACGACAGGGCGCGCATGTTTTGAAAGCCGGCCAGGCCGATCGGAGTGAGGGCGGCCTCGCTGCCGCCAGTCACCATCACGTCGGCATCGCCGTATTGAATCGCCCGCAGGGCCGAGCCGATTGAATTGGCGGCGCTGGCGCAGGCGGTGGCGACGGCGAAGTTCGGCCCCTTGATGCCGTAGAGACTCGACACGTGCCCGCTCGCCGAATTCACCATCAGCTTCGGAATCGTGAACGGCGACACCTTGTCGATGCCCTTGTGGAGCAGGCGCTCCTCCTGCACCTCGAACTCCCAGAGGCCGCCGATACCGGAGCCGATGACGACGCCGCAGCGATACGGCTCCTCCTTCGTGAAGTCGATCCCGGAGTCGGCGACGGCATCCTTGGCCGACGCGATCGCAAACTGCGTGAATCGATCGAGACGCTTGAGCTCTTTCGGGCTCGCAATCCCCTCGTTCTCGGCTTCCCAGGGCACCTGGCCGCCGAACTGCACACGGTAGCCGGCGACATCGAACAGCGTAATCGGCCCCACGCCGCTTTCGCCGCGCACAAGGCGATCCCACACGAACTCGAGAGGTCGGCCGAGGGGTGTGACGACACCCAGGCCCGTCACCGCGACGCGTCGCTTCATTCAACGCACCGTCAGGCTTGATGCTTTTCGATGAACTCCACCGCCTGGCCGACGGTTTGGATCTTCTCGGCCGCATCGTCGGGGATGTTGATCTCGAACTCTTCCTCGAGTTCCATGACCAACTCGACGGTGTCGAGCGAATCGGCACCCAGGTCGTTGATGAACGACGTCTCGGGGGTGATCTGCTCCTTGCTCACCCCGAGTTGGGAAGCCACGATGTCAATCACTCGCTCTTGGACTGAAGCCACCTTTTGCATCCTCCTGAAATAACCGGCACGAACTCAACTTGCCTGACCGTCCGAAGATATACCCGTTGCCCGTCCGCAGTGTCCAGCCCGGGAAAAAACGCGTCGCCGCCTACCCGATGAGGCCGCCGTCGATCGTGAGCACCTGGGCGGTGATGTAGCCCGACGCTGGAGCCGCGAGAAACAGCACTGCCTCGGCGATTTCCCAAGCCTCGCCGAGCCGTTTGGCCGGCACCCGCTTCTTCACCTCGTCGAGCAGGGCGGGGCCGAGGGCGGCCGTCATGTCGCTGGCGATGAAGCCCGGAGCCACGGCATTGACCGTGATTTTCCGGCCGGCGAGTTCCTTGGCGACCGTTCGCGTGAGCCCCACGAGCCCCGCCTTCGAGGCGGAGTAGTTCGCCTGCCCGGGGTTGCCGATCAGGCCGGAGACACTCGCCACGTTCACGATCCGGCCATACCGTTGCTGCATCATCGGCCGGCTGGCAGCCCGCATGAAGAGAAACGGGCCGCGCAGGTTCGTGGTCAGCACTTCGTCCCACTCCTCGTCACTCATGCGTGGCAGGAGCGTGTCGCGGGTGACGCCGGCGTTGTTCACGAGAATGTCGATGCGGCCGAGCTTCGCGTGAATGGCGTCGACGACGGCCTGCACGTCGGCCGACTTCGACACGTCGCAGGGGAACTCCTCGGCCGCGCCGCCCGCCGCTCGAATGGCGGACGCCACGTCGGCGAGTTTGCCGGCGCTTCTGGCCACGAGCGCCACCGTGGCGCCGTTGGCGGCGAGCGTCTCCGCGATCGCACGGCCGATGCCCTGCGAGGCGCCGGTGACGATCGCCACCTGGCCTGCGAGATCCACCCGCACGCGCTTCGGTTCCGCCTGTGCCTGCTTGTCGTCCGCCATCGCTGGCCCTCCTTGGAAATGTCGCCGCCCGAGGCGGCCGTCAGTCGAGCACGCCGTGGCAGGCGACACTCCGGTCGATGCGTTTCATGAGTCCGCGGAGCACACGTCCGGGCCCGACCTCCCAGACGGTGCGCACGCCCTGCGCGAGCAGATGTTCCACCGACGCCTGCCATTCGACAACCCCGACCACCTGGCGGGCGAGGAGTCCACGGATTTCGGCCGGGTCGTCGTGGGGCCGGGCGTCCACGTTGCTCACCACGGGAATGCGGGGCCGCCGGATCTCGGTGGCCGCGAGGGCCTCCGACAGCCGTGCGACCGCGGGTTCCATGAGCACGGTGTGGAAGGCCCCGGCCACCTCGAGCGGCACACACTTCATCGCGCCGGCCGCGGTGGCGGCCGACTCGAGTCGCCGGCAGGCAGCGGCCGACCCGGAGGCGACGACGTTGCCGGGGCAGAGCACATTCGCCACGCCGAGCACATCGCCTTCACGGGCCTCGTCACACAGCGCCGCCACCTGGGCCCGATCGAGCCCGAGCACGGCGATCATCGCTCCCGGCCGCTGTTCGGCACACTCCTGCATGGCCCGACCACGCACGTCGACGAGCCGCACGGCATCGTCGAACTGAAGCGCCCCGGCGAATACGAGGGCCGTGTACTCACCGAGCGACAGGCCGGCCGTGAGCGGCGCTTCGTCGAGCGCCCGCTCGCCGCGGCTGCGAAGCACTTCAAGCAGCGCGAGGCTCGTGACCAGGATCGCCGGCTGGCTCACGGCCGTGGTGTTGAGCCTGTCTGCCGGACCCTCGGCGCAGACGTTGGCCAAGTCGTAGCCGAGGATGTCGTTCGCGCGAGCGAAGAGGGCCCGAGCTGCCGGCTGCTCCGCACACCAAGCGCCGACCATGCCCACCGACTGGGCTCCCTGGCCAGGAAAGACGATTGCCGTGCGGCCAACCGCCGCGGGCTCTGCGTCGGCCAAGGCTTCAGTCCCCGGTCTTGATCACGGCCCGGCCCATGTAGTGGCCGCAGGTGCCGCAAATCCGATGCGTGGGCACTGCCTTGCCGCAGTTCGAGCAGAACGTCAACTGCCGCGGCGTGAGGAAATCGTGGGCGCGGCGAGACCGCGTTTTTTGGTTCGACTGACGTCGCTTGGGAACTGCCATGAGTCACCTGGGGGGCTGATGCAAGCCTCGAACTGTAGCCGCCACGGCGCCCGGCGGTCAATCCGACGGCTCAAAACAGGGTGTTTTGGCGCCCCGGGGGCGGGGCGGCGCCGAGATGGTCCTCGCCCTTGGGCGTGATCTTCCGGCCGCGCGGCGTGCGGATCACGAGTTCGCACCGCAAGAGAAACGGCTCCACGTCGTCTTCAAGCGTGTCGGCCGCCGAGCTCATGGTGTGGGCGATCGCCTCGATGCCCACCGGCCCGCCGGCGAACACCCGGTGAATCGTCTCCAGATACTTCCGGTCGAATCCGTCGAGCCCCAGTTCGTCGATGCCCTGCATCTCCAAGGCCGACCGCACGATCCCGACGTCGATCGCCCGCTCCGCGCGGCTGGTCGAAAAATCGCGAATCCAGCGCAGCCGATTGTTGGCCAGCCGGGGCGTGCCGCGGCTGCGCCTGGCGATCTCGTCGGCCGAGACGTCGTCCATCGGCATCTGAAGCTTGACGGCCGATCGGCGGACGATCTCAGCGAGCTCCTCGGGGCTGTAGTAGTCGAGATGTTCGCGGATCACGAAGCGATCCCGCATCGGCGCCGAGATCAGCCCGGCCCGCGTGGTCGCCCCCACGAGCGTGAACGGCCGCAGCGGCATGTTGATGGTGCGGGCCGCGACGCCGTCGCCGAGCGTGATGTCGATCCGAAAGTCTTCCATCGCCGGATAGAGGAATTCCTCGACGGCGATCGGCATCCGATGAATCTCGTCGATGAACAGCACCGACCCCTCGGCGGCGTTCGTGAGGTAGGGCAGCAGATCCTTCGGCGCCGCGAGGGCCGCGCCGCTGGCGATCTGGAGCGTCGTGCCCAGCTCGCGCGGGATGCACGTGGCGAACGTCGTCTTGCCGAGGCCCGGCGGCCCGTCGAGCAGAATGTGGCCGAGCGTCTCCCCCCGCTTCCGTGCCGCATCGATGGCGATCTCGAGCCGCTCATACACGGCCCGCTGCCCCACCATCTCGGCCATCCGCTGCGGCCGCAGCGCGCGGTCTTCCGCGGGCTGTTCCTCGGGCGCCTGCAGGCTGGGTTCACGAAAGCTGGTCATGGAATTCACCGATACGCAGCGTAGCCGATCCCGCCTGAAATGGTCACGTCGCAATCGCGTCAGCGCGCCAAATCCGGCTCGAGGCTTGAGTCGCGCCCGCTCGGGCCTGCCCCGTACCGTCTCGCCGGGCGGCAGGGCAGCTGATAACCACCCGCATTCGGAGCCGGCGGTAGGCATGCTCGACTCCGGTCGTGTTGAGAGTACGTAACTCGTGGGTTTTGCTCAGGCGCCGATAGTCCTCAACGACTCCCTGCGTCTGCGCGTGCCCACCGACCGTCTCCGCCGAAACTTCTTAACGCCTACGAGTTGAGGAGGCGAGGGGTTACCCCTGCCGTTGAGCCGGCGTATTTGACCAGCGCAGGCAGGATGCCGGAGCGCAGGCAAATCCGAGTGAGCCGAAGCCTGGAGGGCGGAGGTGAACGTCCGGCGAGACGGTACGGGGTAACCCCGAGCCGGCGCGCCCTGCGCAACGCTCACCCTGCGCGCGGCTTGTGCATCTGGCGGTAGATCGCCTCGAGGGCTTCCTGCACGTCCTTCGGCTTCTTCTTTTCCTGCCGCAGGGCGTCGGTGAGGCGACGGGCGTCGGAGTCGGAATGGCCGAGCGAGCGCAGCACCTCGAAGGTTTCGGAGAGCACGTCGCCAGCGACGGCCTCGCCCGGCGCGTCGCGGGCCACGAGGAGCGCGAATTTCGGCATCCGGCGACGCAGCTTCGCCACCATCCGTTCGGCCGTGGCGGCGCCGATGCCGGGGAGCGTGGCGAGTAGTTTTACGTCCTGCTCGTCGATCGCCGTCGCTATCTCGCCGACCGGCCGGATGATCGCCCGCAGCGCCTTGCGGACGCCCACGCCGTCGACCTCGCAGATGAGCTCGAAGAACTCCCGCTCCACCTCCGTGAGGAAGCCCACGATCCGCGGCACCATATTGCCGCGCGTGGGATTGCCTTCGAGATATTCGAGCGTGTGGAGCGTGACGGGCTGGCCGAGCTTTTGCTGCAGGCCGCGCCGCACGAGCTCGGTGACGAGCACCTCGTGCACGACGGGGCCGACGGCCAATTCGATCGCGTTGCCGGTCGTTTCGACGCGGTCCACCGTACCGGAGAGTTTCGTGATCATCGTGGGCCTTTTCCGCTGCCTGTCAGTGCCGACTGCTCTGCACGCGCACGATCGACGTGCCGAAGAACAGCGGCCGGAGGCGAAGGTGATAGTCGGCGAGCGCCACGGCCAGCGCGTCGGCCGCGTCGGCCGGCTCGGGCCGCATGGCGAGGGCGAGTTCGCGCTGCACGGCGGCCTGCATCTGTTCCTTGGCGGCATGGCCGCTGCCCGTGAGCGTGCTCTTCACGCGATTGGGCAAATAATGGTGCACGGCGAGCCCGGCCTGCACGCCAGCCAGGCAGATTACGCCCCGTGCATGGCCGAGGAGGATCGCAGTCTTGGGAAACCTCGCGTGCGAGAACACCTGTTCGATCGCCATCGCCGTCGGCTTGAACGCGGCGATCACCTCGCTGACGCCGGCATGGATCGTGTGCAGCCGCTCCTCGAGCGACTCACCCTTCGACCGCACGGTGCCCGCCTCGACGAGCCGCACCCGCGGTCCGTCGCAATCGACGACGCCGTAGCCGGTGACGTTGAGCCCCGGATCGAATCCGACGACGCGCTGCACGGTGCTGGACGGACGTTCCATGCCCGAGAGCGTAACGACCATGGCCGAAATGCCCCAAGGCCGATTCGGATGCGTGCCGGCTTCGGACTCCCCATATCCCGTTCGCCGGACGTTCGCCTCCGCCCTCCAGGCTACTGCTCACTCGGATTTGCCTGCGCTCCGGCATCCTGCCTGCGCTGGTCAAATACGCCGGCGAGCGGGACACGGGGAGCCCGAAGCCTCCTCAACTGGAAAGACGGAGGCGAGGGGTTACCCCTGCCGTTGAGACGGCGTATGTGACCAGCGAAGCCATGGATGGCGCAGCGCAGGCACATCCGAGTGAGCGGAGGGCTGGAGGCCCGCAGCGAACGTCCGACGAGACGGTACGGGGTAACCCCGAGCCGGCGCACTTTGCGAACGCACAGACTTCTAGGCGACGCATCCGATCGTCTTGGGCGTCGGGATTCCCGAACCAGCCGCAATACACCCGGAAGGGCTCGAACCTTCAACCTTCGGTTCCGTAGACCGATGCTCTATCCAATTGAGCTACGGGTGCAATTCAACCGCAGGATACCGAAGCTGCGGCCCGCGACCAATGGATTCTGCGAAAACACGGGGGACAGCGGGCGACTCGGCCGGCCGGTCACGTCTGCCGGGGCACGAGGAAACCCTCGCTGTCGATGTCGAAGGCCTCCGCGAGGAGCACGGCCCGCGGGGCGTCGCCGGTGCCGCCCGCAAACGTGGCCCCGATCGCGAGCGTCTGCGGCGATTCGCCGAGGGCAGGGGCCGCAGGCAGGGCCGGTAGCCCGAGCCGCACGCGGTCGGCGGCCTGCGGCCAGACCACCACGCCGTTGATCACCCGGCCCACCGTGTCGGGCTTGCAGATCGCTTCGTGGTCCCACTCGATCCGAGCCGGGGACGTGTTCATGGCCACGAGGCCGGCGGCTTCGGGCGGGGCATAGGCGACGACGGGCTCGATGCCGCACGCGGCCTTGAAGCGGTCGCTCGCCGCGCGGGCCCGCGGCAGGTCGGCGGACGAGGCGATCGGCATCACGACGACGGCCAGTTGCTCGGCGAGGCCCAGGCCGGCCGGCGATGCCGCCGCGACGGCCTCGACCTGCTCGATCCGCGCGAGCCAGATCGTCGCCTTCGAAGCCGCGAGCGCCGCGGCTATCTCGTCGGCCGGGCTCGACGCGTCGATCAGACGCGCGTCGATGCCGAGGAGCCGGCCCGCGTGGGTGCCGAGCGAGTCGTGGAGCGGGTCGCCGGGGGCGAGCGAGGCGACGAGCCGATCGTCGCGGCGCACGAGGCAGGCGCCGTCGAAGGCTTCGGCCGTGGCGGCATGGGCGGCCCAGTCGCCGGGGCTGACTCCGCGCGGAGGCGTCGCCCGTGCGGCGAGCATGCGCGACCGCACGCTCGCGGCGGTGAGTTCCTGGAGCGCCCGGCGGGCCTCGTCGGGATGCGCACCCACGGGCAGCGGCGTGCCGAAAAGGACCGTGAGCGGGCGGCGGAATCCGCGGGGCCGCTTCGTGAAATAGCGGCCTTCTGAGAAGGAGAGCAGGCTGCCCCAGAGGCCGTCGATGTGCACGGGCAGGATCGGGGCCTCGACCCGCTCGAGCAGCCATTCGAGGCCGCGTTTGAAGCCGAGGATCTGGCCGCTGCGTGAAATGCCCCCCTCGCAGAAGATGCCGATCGCATCGCCATCGGCGAGGCCCTTCTGGATCGTCTTGAGGGCCTGGCCGATCGACTTCGGCCGTGGATCGAAGAGGATGAACCGCCACTGGTCGGCGAGCATGCGCAGGAACTTTCCACGGATGTTCGGGCCGTAGACGACCATGCGCACCGGACGGGGCACGGCCAGCGGCAGCAGAAAGCCGTCGAGCCACGAGAGGTGGTTGGCGACCACGACCACCGGACCCGTCGCCGGCACGGCCTGCTCGTTGCGGATGCGAAACCGATAGAAGAAGTTCACGATCGCCGACACGAGCAGTTTGAGCGAGGCTCGCGGAGCGGCGTAGATCGCCACGGCAGCCGCGCCGACCGCGAGCAGGCCGAAGAGCCCAAAGATCGACCGGGCCGAGAGCAGGGGGGCTGCCGGTGCCCCCACCGGCGACCGCACCAGGCCGTAGAGCAGCGACGCGGCGAACATTCCGGCAAACGTGAGCAGGTTCGTGGCGGCCAAGAGCGCGCCGCGGCGGGCGGGCGGGCTCTGCTCCTGAAAATACGCCTCGAGCGGCACGTCGAAGATGCCGGCTCCGAGCCCGAGGCAAAACAGCACGAACACCGCAAACCACCACGCTCCCGGCGAATCGATGCCGAAGATCGCGGCCGGCCCGAAACAAAGCGCCACCGACGCCACTGCCATGATCAGCGCCCCAGCCGGCACCAGGCCGAGGTTGACGCCCCGCGTCGACACGCGGCCGGCCACCAGGCTGCCGAGCCCGATGCCGGCGACGAGCGCCACCAAAAGGGGCACGATCTGCCCCTGCGCCGTGGCGCCCGCCTCGGTGGCATATTGATCGACGTTGAGCTGCGCCACGGCCCCGAGGGCCCAGAAGAAGACGATCCCCGCGGCGGCAGCCGCGAGCTCACGATGGGCGGCGAGGTCTGCGAGATCACGCCACGTGCGGCCGAGCGCGTTCCACGGCGCGGCGGCCGCGGGATCGGCCGCCGGGCGGCGCACGAGCGCCAGCGCCGCGAGCCAGCCGGCGACGGCCAGCCCCACGAGCACGGCAGCCGGCAGGAGGGCGTGCGTCCAGAGCGGAGCCGATTGCAGCACGCCGGGATCCGGCACGACCGTGCCGTCGGCGAGCCAGTTGCCGCCCGCCATGCCCACGAGCGTGGCCGCGAGCGTGACGAGCGCAAACACGCCATTGGCCTGCGAGAGCCGTGCGGGCGGCACCGTTTCGGGAATCGTGGCGATCACGCTCGGCGCGAGGAGCGCCGCCTGACAGCCGATCACTCCGACCGTTGCCAGGAGGGCCCAGAGGCCGGCGGGCAGTCCGAGAAACGAGCCTCCCGACCGTACGCCCCAGGCCACGGCGCCTGCGGCGGCGGCGGCGATCAGGATCTCAGCAGCCTTGCACCACACGATGACCGAGCGTTTTGGATAGCGGTCGGCGAGCCACCCGGCGAGCCAGGCGAGGAGCACGAACGGCAGCACGAAGCCGGCGGTGCCGACGGTGAGGACGAGGGCCACCTCGCCCGACCCCACCGCCTTCTTGCCGAGCCCGATCGCAAGCCAGCGCAGCACGTTGTCGTTGGTGACGGTGAGCGCCCGCAGGGCCGTCAGCGGCTTGAAGCCACGAGATCCATCATCATCCAAAGTGTCGTCTCCCGGAGCCGTCGCTACACGGCGGCCTCGAACCTCGAAAACACGGCCGCCGCGGCCGCGCAGCCGACGTGCCCTGCCCAGGTTGAACCGCCCCCTGGCGGACTTTGACGGCAGTTTGCAGGCCTTGCGCGGCGGACGTATTCTCCATGGATCGAGTTCGTTTGAACAAGATCGATCCGAGCCCGTCCGCCTGTCACCGGGAACCCTGCTCATGATGCCGCTTCGCCGATTCGCGCCTGCCGCCGCGCTCCTGCTGACGGCGATCGGGGCCGTGCCCGCGACGGCGCAGGTGGTCGTCTATCGCCCCATGGTGCCGATGTTCGCGCCGGCCGCGGGGCCCTACGTCGCCAACTACACGCCCGCTGGAAACTACGCGGCCGTGACGGCCTTCAGCCCTCCGGTCATGGAAACGGTGGCCATGCCCATGGTTGCGGCTCCGGTGATGACCGAGATGGTGGCTCCGGCACTGCCAGTCACCAGCTTCTACGCCCCCTCGTACGCGGCTCCCACGTATGCCGCACCGGCGCCCACCGCCACCACGGCGTTCTATGCACCCGCGGCTCCGGCTGTGATGGCCGCGCCGGTGATGGCCGCGCCGGTCACCACGTATTACGCTCCGACCGCCGTTGCCGTTCCGCTCTACCGCCGCGGGCTCTTCGGTGCCTATCGCCCCGTGCGCGCTGCCTACTATCCGTATTATTGACACCCTTGACGGGGCAAGTGGGGCCGGTTGACCACCTCACTGAGACCCCTATAGTACGGCAGTTGCAACGATCCTGGTGACGGCGGCGACCCTCGTCGCCGGCCTCCGGCCGATGGAAGGCGTGGATGGCGGATACGGTCAATATCATCGGCGCGGGCCCAGGCGGCCTCGCCACCGCCATGTTGCTCGCCAAGGCGGGCGTGCGGGTGAGGCTCTTGGAAAGGCTTCCTGTTCCCGGGGGCCGCACGAGCACGATCACCACGCCGGAAGGTTTTCGCTTCGATCTCGGGCCCACGTTTTTTCTCTACCCGCGAGTGCTGGAAGAGATCTTCTCGGCCTGCGGGTACGACCTGCGCGACGAAGTCGAGATGGTGCGGCTCGACCCGCAGTATCGGCTCGTGTTCGGCGGGGGAGGAGAACTTCTCGCCACGCCCGACATTCCCCGCATGGAGGCGGAGGTCTCACGGCTCTCGCCCGCCGACGCGGGCTCGTTCACGCGGTTCATGACAGCCACTCGCGAAAAGTTCACCCGGTTCGCTCCCTTCCTCGAGCAGCCGTTCGAGAGCTGGATGGACCTCGCCACCCCCGACCTCTTCAAGCTGATGCCGCTGCTCAAGCCGTGGAAGAGCCTCGACGCGGAACTCGGCACCTTCTTTTCCGACGAACGGATCAGGCTGGCCTTCACGTTTCAGTCGAAGTATCTCGGCATGTCGCCGTTTCGCTGTCCCAGCCTGTTCTCGATCCTGTCGTTCCTGGAGTACGAGCACGGCGTCTACCATCCTGTCGGCGGCTGCGGTGCCGTGTCGACGGCGATGGCCCGGATCGCGCAGGACATGGGCGTGGAGATCCGCTACGAGGAGCCGGTCGAGTCGCTCGAATTCGCAGGCCGACGGATCACCGCGGTGCACACCCCGTGCGGCCGCTACGCCGCCGACGCGACGGTGGTCAATGCCGACTTCGCGCGGAGCATGACGCGGCTCGTGCCCGACCGGCTGCGACGCCGCTGGAGCGACCGCAAGATTTCCTCGCGGCGGTTTTCCTGCTCCACGTTCATGCTCTATCTCGGCATCGACGGCTGCTACGACGACGTGGCCCACCACAACATCTACCTGTCGGAAAACTACCGCGACAATCTCGCCGACATCGAGCATCGGCACGTGCTCAGCCGCGATCCGTCGATGTACGTGCAGAACGCCTGCATCACCGATCCTTCGCTCGCCCCGCGTGGCATGAGCACGCTCTACCTGCTGATCCCGGTGACGCATCGCCATCCAAACGTCGACTGGCGGCGGGAAGGAGCGCGGTTTCGCGAGGTGGCCCTCGACCAAATGGAACGCGTCGGCATCCGCGGCGTCCGCGAGCGTATTCGATACGAAAAGATGCTCACGCCCGACGACTGGCAGGACGACTACGAAATCTACCGCGGGGCGACCTTCAATCTCTCCCACGATCTCGGCCAGATGCTCCACATGCGGCCACACAACCGCTTCGAAGACGTCGAGCGGATGTATCTCGTGGGTGGCGGGACGCATCCGGGCAGCGGGCTGCCGGTGATCTACTCCTCGGCCAGGATCACGTCAGACCTCCTGCTTTCCGACCTCGGTGCGTCGACGCCCGGCGGCCAGCGTGGCTCCGCCACCCGCCGAGGCGGCGAACGGCCCAAGACGGCGGCGGGAGCCGTCTGACACGATTCACGGCGAACGACGCACCCATCGCACGCAGAGCAGAACCCAGATGATCAAGGCACGCGGCAACGACAGAGTGGTGGTGATCGGGGGCGGCCTCGGCGGCCTGGCGGCGGCCTGCACGCTCGCGGCCCGCGGCTATCGCGTCACGCTCTGCGACAAGAACGCCTGGGTGGGCGGCAAGGCGGCCGTGCTCTCCGAGCACGGCTTCCGCTTCGACATGGGCCCCACGATCCTCACGATCCCGCGGGTGCTGAAACGGATCTACGCCGAAGCCGGCCGCGATCTCGATTCCGCGCTCGATCTCGTGCCGCTCGATCCGCAGTGGCGGAGCTTCTTCACCGACGGCGCCACCCTCGATCTCGTGGCCGATGTGGCGGCCATGCGCACCAATCTCGACGCCTTCGCTCCAGGCTCGGGAGCCGGCGACGGCTACGGTCGGTTCATGGATCTGTCGCGGCGGCTGCACCGGCTCTCCGACGAGTTTTTCTTCTGGCGGAGCGTCGGCGGCATGCGTGACATGATCGATGTCCGCAGAAATCTCTCCCCCGGCTTTCTCAAGGATCTGCTCGGCATGCGGCCCGGCCACAGTGTGGCCGGCACCGTGCGGGCCTACGTGCCCGATAGTCGGGCGGCCCAAATGTTCGACCACTACACGCAGTATGTGGGCAGTTGCCCCGAGCAGTCGCCGGCGGTGCTCTGCGGCATCGCCCACATGCAGTCGAACGACGGCGTCTGGTATCCACGGGGTGGCACCGGCGCCGTGCCGCGGGCCCTCGCCAGCCTGGCCGTCGACCTCGGCGTCGACATCCGCACGAAGACGCCCGTCCGGCGGATCATCGTCGAAGAGGGCCGGGTGCAGGGCGTCGAGACGGCCTCCGGCGAAGTGATTCACGCTGCCGCCGTCGTGAGCAACTCCGACAGCGTCCGCACGCACCGCGAGCTCGTCGATGGCCAGCCACAGCGAAAGTTTCTCGGTCGGCGGAAGTATGAGCCGGCCTGCTCGGGCGTGGTGCTCTACCTGGGCCTCGACAAGCGCTACGAGCAGCTGATCCACCACAACTTCGTGTTCTCCGAAGATCCGCACGCGGAGTTCGAGGCGATCTACCGTCGCGGCGAGCCCGCTCCCGACCCCACCTGCTACGTCTGCGCGCCGGCGGTGACGGAGCCGGAGGTGGCCCCGCCGGGAGGCGAGGCCCTCTACGTGCTCGTGCACACGCCCTATCTCCGCCCCCACCACGACTGGTCGAAAATGCTGCCGGAGTATCGCAACACGATCATCCGCAAGCTCGAACGAACCGCCGGGATGAAGGATCTCGAAAGACACATCGTCTTCGAGCGGGCCCTCACGCCGCAGGACATCAATGACCGCTACCACGTGCTCGACGGCGCGATCTACGGCCTGGCCAGTCACGGCAAATTCCTGGGCGCGTTCAAGCCGGCGAACCGCTCGCCCGACATCCAGGGGCTGTATCTCGCGGGTGGTTCCGCGCACCCCGGCCCGGGCATGCCGATGGTGTTGATGTCGGGCTGGATCGCGGCTGACTGCGTCGACCAGGACAAACTCGTCGATCAATCGGCCGACCGGCCCGTGCCCTGCGTTGTGTGAACGACCGGGAACATAGCCCGTTGCACGAGCACGACCTGCCCCCGTTTTCCCACGGCCTCAACGGCTGGTTCATGGCGTATGTGCGGCGTTACCTGCGCCGGCATTTTCATGCGCTGCGACTGCTCCGCGGAGAGCCGCCGGGGCCTGATCATCCCGACCTCGCCGGCCAGCCGGTGATCTTCTACGCCAACCATCCGAGCTGGTGGGATCCGCTCGTGTTCCTCACGATCGGCGAACTGCTCTACCCAGACCGCATGGTCTACGGGCCAATCGATGCCACGGCGCTCGGCAAATATCGCTTCATGGAGAAGATCGGTTTCATCGGGATCGAGCCGGGCACATGGCGGGGCTCGGCCCGATTCCTGCGGATGGCGAAGGCCGCGAGCCGACGCAGCGACGTGATCTTCTGGATCACGGCACAGGGGGAGTTCGTCGATCCCCGAGTACGGCCCGTCGCGATCCGCCCCGGTGTGGCCCATGCCCTCGAAGGCCGCACCAACGGCCTGGTGGTGCCGCTGGCGGTGGAATATCCCTTCTGGACGGAGCGGTTTCCCGAGGCGCTCGTCGCCTTCGGGCCAGCGTTGCGGATCACCGACGCTCCGGGTCGATCGGCTGACGAGTGGAATGCGGTGCTCGCCACCGCCCTCGAAGCGACGCAGGATCGGCTCGCCACCGCTGCTCGGCAACGCGACCCGGCCGCATTTCGCACGCTGCACTCCGGCCGCGTAGGCGTGGGCGGCGTATACGACACGGTCCGCCGTGCCGGGGCGTGGCTGCGCGGCGAGCGGTTCGATGCATCGCACGGCGGTGAGGCCACCCGATGAGCACGCTGCTCCTCGGAGCGCTCGCGGTCATGGCGCTCGTGTGTGCCGCGCTGCCGGCCCTTCTCACGCTCGCGAATCTTCGGGCATTCCGCCGGGCCCCCCAGCCGAGAGAAACAGGGCCATGGCCGCAGGTCTCGGTGCTCGTGCCGGCCCGCAACGAAGCGCTGGTGATCGAACGCCTGGCCCACGACGTCCTCGCGAGCGGCCATGTCGAATTGGAGCTCGTGATCCTCGACGACGACTCGACCGACGGCACCGCGGCGCTCGTCGAGCGGCTGGCCGCCGAGGATGCCCGCGTGCGGCTCGTGCGGGGTGGCCCGCTCCCGGCCGGCTGGTGCGGGAAGCAGCACGCCTGCTGGCAGCTCGCGCAGGCCGCAGCATTTGACACATGGCTGTTTCTCGACGTCGACGTCCGGCCGGAGCCCGATGCGATCGCGCGGTCGGTGGCCTTCCTCGACGCCTCTGGGGCGGGTCTCGCCAGCGGCTTCCCACGGCAGGAAACAGGCTCGTTCCTCGAATGGCTCCTCCTCCCGCTCATTCACTTCGTGCTGCTCGGCTTCCTGCCGCTGGGCCGCAGCCGTCATGACAACTCCCCCGGCCTCGCAGCAGGCTGCGGCCAATGGTTCGTGACCACGCGGGCCGCCTACGAACGGGCAGGGGGGCATGCCGCGATCCGGGCGTCGCTGCACGATGGCATCAAGCTCCCGCGGGCCTATCGCCGCGCCGGGCTCACGACCGATATCTTCGACGCCTCCGACATCGCCTCCTGCCGCATGTACACCCGCAGCCTCGACGTGTGGCGGGGCCTCGCCAAGAACGCCACCGAGGGGATCGGCGCACCCGCCACGATCGTGCCCTTCACGCTCCTCCTCGCAGCCGGCCAGATCCTGCCGTTCGCACTCGTCGCCGCGGGCCTCGCCACGGGCTGGCGCGAATGGCCCGCGTGGACGATCGCCGCCGCCGTGATCGCGTGCAGCCTCGCGATCCTGCCGCGCCTCGCCGAAGCGCTGCAGTTTCGCCAGAGCCTCACGAGCGCCCTCGTCCAGCCCCTGGCGATCGCGGTCTTCCTCGCGATCCAGTGGTACGCGCTTGCGCGCAAACTCCTCGGCCTAAAGACCAGCTGGCGCGGCCGGCCCCTCGCACCGCAGTGACGGAGGACAGGCTTCAGCCTGTCTCTTCTCAATGCGCGCCGGCTTCGGGCTCCCCGAATCCCCTCGCCGGACGTTCGCCTTCGCCCTCCAGGCTACGGCTCACTCGGACCTGCCTGCGCTGCGCCATCCATGGCTGCGCTGGTCAGCTACGCCGGCTCCGGGACACAGGGAGCCCGAAGCCTCCTCAACTGGCTTGATTACGTAGAAGGGAGGATCGGGGTTGTCCCCTACCATTGAGACGGCGTATTTGACCAGCGCAGGCAGGAGGCCGGAGCGCAGGCACATCCGAGTGAGTGAAGCCCAGGATGGGCGCAGCGAACGTCCGGCGAGACGGTACGGGGTAACCCCGAGCCGGTGCCAATCAACTGGTGCCACGACAGGCTGAAGCCTGTCCTACATCGAGCGGCAGGCGAGTGAGCGGGCGCGGGTCACGTTCGCGATCGCTTCGTCGACCGTCGGAGCGAGCGCGGTGAGGTGACCCATTTTGCGGCCCGGCCGTGGGTCTGACTTGCCGTAGAGCAGCAGGCTCACGCCGGGGACGGCAAGCGCCGCCTGCCAGTCGGGCTCGCCCTTGGCCCAGCAGTCGCCCAGCAGGTTGGCCATGGCCGCCGGAGCCCGCTGCCGCGTGGAGCCGAGCGGCAGGCCGCAGAGGGCGCGGGCCTGCTGCTCGAACTGGCTCGTCTCACAGGCTTCGATCGTGAGGTGGCCCGAGTTGTGCGGCCGAGGCGCGATCTCGTTGACGACGACTTCGCCCGAGCGGGTCACGAAGAACTCGACACAGGCCACCCCCACGACATCGAGCGCCTCGAGGATTTGGGCGGTGATGCCGCGGGCCGCATCGAGCACCTGCGCCGGCAGTCCGGCCGGGGCCGACGAGACGTCAAGAATGTGATGGCGATGGACGTTGCGCGAGGGCTCGAAGATGGCGGTCTCGCCCGACGTGCCGCGGGCGCCGACGACGGAGATTTCACAGTCGAAGTCGACCCAGCCCTCGAGCACGCACGGCGCGGGGCCGAGCGCATCCCACGCCGCGTCGAGCTCAGCCGGCACGGCGATGCGGCGCTGCCCCTTGCCGTCGTAGCCGAAGGCCGCGGTCTTGAGCACAGCCGGCAGACCCACGGCGGCAGCGGCCGCGTGCAGGTCACCCCTCGACCGCACGACCCGGTGCGGGGCACAGGCGAAGCCGTGCGCCGTAAGAAAAGCCTTTTCGCGGGCCCGATCCTGCGTCGTAAAGAGCACCTCGGGAGCGGGACGGCAGGGGATGACGGCGGCCATCGCGCGGGCCGCTTCGACGGGAACGTTTTCGAATTCGAACGTCACCGCCGCGAGCCCGCGTGCGATGCGGGCAAGCGCGGGAGCGTCGGCATACGACACGACGTGCACCCGGTCGCAGTGGTGGGCGGCAGGACAGTCGGCCACGTCACTGAGCGCCTCAACGCGATAGCCGAGCCGCTTGGCGGCCATCGCGAACATCGCCCCGAGCTGCCCGCCCCCCATCACGCCCAGCGTCGCCCCCGGCGGAATGGACGGCGCCGTCATTTCTGGGAGGGGCGGTCGGACCATTCGGAGGGCTCGGCCTCGGGCTTATCGAGCAGCACCCTGGCGGTCTGCCGGCGTCGGTAATCGAGGAGTTTCTCCCGGAGCACGGCGTCGTCAAGCGCGAGCACGGCGACGGCGAGCAGCGCCGCATTCGCAGCCCCGGCCGGACCGATGGCGAGCGTGCCGACCGGCACCCCCGCGGGCATCTGCACGATCGACAGCAGCGAATCGACACCCCGGAGCATCGAGCTTTCGACCGGCACGCCGAACACCGGCAGGTGGGTCTGGGCGGCCATCATGCCCGGCAGGTGTGCCGCGCCTCCGGCGCCCGCGATGATCACCCGCAGCCCCCGGTCAGCCGCCGTGGCGGCGTAATCGGCGAGCTTGCCGGGCGTGCGGTGGGCAGACACGATCTCGCTCTCGTGGGCCACGCCGAACTCGGCGAGCACATCGGCGGCCCGCTTGAGCGTGGCCCAGTCGGAGCGGCTCCCCATCACGATGCCGACGAGCGGGGCGACGGATGCTGCTGGCGACGGAGGCACGCGGGAGGGTCCAGGAACCGGCGAATGATCCGTCCATCTTGCTCACGCCCGCCCCGCGTTGCAACCTGAGGATATGCCTCGCCCGCTTCCAGCCGTGCTTCCGATCCGCTGGCCCCAGGAGGCACCAGCCCCGCCCCCCGCCACGCTCGCCGCGCTCGACCGCGCGATCGACGTGCTCCGAGGCGGCGGAGTGGTCGCGGTTCCGACAGAAACGGTCTATGGCCTCGCCGCACTGGCGACCGATGCCGATGCGGTCGAACGAATCTTCGCCGCCAAGGGCAGGCCGGCGACGAATCCCCTCATCGTGCACGTGGCCGACATCGCCATGGCTCGCAGCCTGGCAGCTGACTGGCCGGCAGTGGCCGACAGAGTGGCGACGGCGCTGTGGCCCGGCCCGGTCACCGTCGTCGTGCCGCGCGGGCCACGCATTCCCGACGTCGTCACGGCGGGCGGCGCCACCGTGGCCCTGCGCTGCCCGGCACACCGGCTCACCAGGCTCTTGATCGAGAAACTCGGGGCGCCGCTGGCCGCCCCGAGCGCCAATCGTTCGCTCGCCGTCTCCCCGACGACCGCCGCGCACGTCCTCGACAGCCTCGGCAACCGCATCGACCTGATCCTCGACGGCGGCCCCTGCGCCCGCGGCATCGAATCGACCGTGGTCGACTGTACGGTCGAACCGCCGCTCGTGCTCCGCCCGGGCCCGGTCACCATCGCCCAGTTGGAGCAGGCTCTGTCGGCCCCCGTCGACCCGCACCGCGAAATGCCGGATACCGGCCCGGCGCGATCGCCCGGCCAACTCGCCCGCCACTACGCCCCGCGGACGCCGCTCGAATTGCCCCCACACCCGGCCGACCGCGTGGCTGCTCTGCTCGCGGCCGGCAAACGCGTCGGCTGGCTGACCGCCACGGCCGACGCTCCCGAAACTCGCCAGCTTGCCGCCTCGCGCGACCTCGTGATCGTGCCGATGCCCGCCGACCCCGACACCTACGCCACGATGCTTTACGCCGCGCTTCACGCCCTCGACAAGCGCGACCTCGCCACGATCGTCGTCGACCTGCCCGCCGACACCGACGCCTGGCGAGCCGTCCGCGACCGCCTCACCCGCGCCGCGTCGGCGTGACGTGCGGCTCACGATTGTCTTGTCGCCCCGGCTCGGGCTGCCCCGTACCGTCTCGCCGGACGTTCGGGTCGTTGGGCACGACGGGAGGCGAGGGGTTACCCCTGCCGTTGAGACGGCGTATGTGACCAGCGCAGGCAGGAAGCCGGAGCGCAGGCACATCCGAGTGAACGGAGCCCAGGATGGGCGCAGTGAACGTCCGGCGAGACGGTTCGGGGTAACCCTGAGCCGGATTGGGCGCAGCGACGCGTGATACCTTCAAGCCAGCCCCGTGTCGGGCGTCTCGTGTCACGCCGCCGGTGCGAGAATCTCGCGGAGGGCGCCGGCGAGCTCGGGATACTGGAACACGAAGCCCGTGTCGAGCGCCACCTTCGGGATCACCCGCTGCGAGGCGAAGAGCACCTGGGCGAATTCGCCGAACGCGAGCCGGAGGCCGAAGTAGGGGGCGGGCATGAACGCCGGGCGGTGCAACTGCCGGGCGAGCACCTTCGTGAACTCGGAGTTGCGCACCGGGTTCGGGGCCACCGAGTTCATCGCTCCGATGATCGAGCCCGTTTCGGCGGCATGCAGATAGAGCCGGGCGAGGTCGGCCACGTGGATCCAGGGCATCCACTGACGACCGTTGCCGAGCGGGCCGCCGGCGCCGAGCTTGAACGGCAGCAGCATCTTGGAGAGGGCGCCACCCGATCCCGAGCCGAGCACGATGCCGGTGCGTGCCAGGGCGACGCGAACGCCCGATCGCTCCGCCGCGAGCGCTTCGCGCTCCCACTCCACGCAGACCTGGGCGAGAAAGTCGCTTGCCGGTGAGGCCGCCTCGGTGAGCTCCTCCTCGCCGCGGTCGCCGTAGTAGCCGACGGCCGACGCCGACACGAGCACCCGGGGCTTCACGGCCGCCTGCACGATGCCCTGCACGAGATTCCGCGTGCCGATCACCCGGCTGTCGCGGATCATGGCCTTGCGGGCCGCCGTCCAGCGGCCTGCGGCGACCGACTCTCCGGCGAGATGCATCACGGCGTCGACGCCCTGAAATGCCTCTTGCGGCGGCGGACCTTGCAGCGGATCCCAGCGGATGATCCGGTCGACGAGATGCCCGATCGTGTGCCGCGCGCGATCTGGATCACGCGACAGCACCACGGGTCGATCGAGCAGCCGGAGGAGCCGCGGGCCCACGAAGCCTGTTGCGCCGGTCACCAATGCCTTCATCGTCTCTCCTTTGTCGCGTGCTTCGAGTGGAATGTCGTGGCGCCGCCGCCGTGGCGGAAGTATAAACAGATCGATCCATTTCGGCCGTTCTCTGCTGCGCCTCCCAACGCTCCTGCGATTCCCGTTGTTCGCCACCTTCTCCCAGCTGCTTCGCGATCGACTCCGGCCCGTCCAGCCCCGCGGCGCCCTGCGCCGTGATCTGTGGGCCTCGGCTGCCGATGCGGCCGCGTTCAGCGTGATGGTCGGCTGTGGCGAGACATACATTCCCGCGTTCGCCCTGGCGGTGGGCCTCGGGCCGGTGGCCGTGGGCATGCTCGCGAGCGTGCCCGTGCTCGTGGGAGCACTCGTGCAGCTCATCACGCCGCTGGCCGTGGCCCGGCTCGGCACCAACCGCGGCTGGTGCGTGGCCTGCACGACGGTGCAGGCGCTCAGTTTCGTGCCCTTCGTGGCCTGGGCGATCCGGGGCCACGCCGATCTCTGGGAACTCCTGCTCGCAGCGAGCATCTATTGGTCGGCCGGCATGGCCGGCGGCCCGGCCTGGAACACGTGGATCGGCACACTCGTACCGGAGCGAATGCGCACCGCGTTTTTCGCGCACCGTAACCGCCTCGGGCAGTTCAGCGTGTTCGTTGGCTTCGTCGCGGGCGGCATCGCGCTTCAGGTGGGCGAGGCGCACGGCATGACGCTGCTCACGTTTGCCACGATCTTCGCCGTGGCAGGAATCTGCCGGCTCGTGTCGACCCTCATGCTCGCGAGCTGCCGTGAAATGCAGCCTCCGGAGCGATCGGCGGTGAACGGCGCGGCGCCGATCGTCGACCGCGTGCGCAAGGCCATCGGCACGATCGCGACGACACCCTCGGGAAGGCTCGTGGCCTACACCTGTGCCCTGTCATTCTCGGCGCATGTCTCGGCGTCGTACTTCACCCCGTACATGCTCCGTGAACTGGGTTTTTCCTACCACGCGTTCATGCTCGTGATCGCCACCCAGTTTCTCGCCAAGGCGATCGCCTTGCCCTGGCTCGGCCGCCTCGGATCACGAATCGGCTCGCTCGGGCTCCTCCACCTGGGCGGCCTGTCGGTCGTTCCGCTGACCAGTCTGTGGCTGGTGTCCGCCAACGTGTGGTTCCTGGTGGGCGTCCAGTTCGTGGCCGGCTTCTGCTGGGCCGCCTACGAGCTGGCCCTCGCACTCTTGTTCTTCGATGCGGTGCCGCATCGCGATCGCACGGCCGTCGTCACGGCCTACAACCTCTGCACGGCCGTGGCCACCGTCGCCGGCGCCGCCACCGGTGGCTTCCTGCTCGAAGCCCTCGGGGAAGACCACACGGCCTACTTGGCGCTGTTCGTGATCTCCAGCCTGCTCCGCTGCGCCACGATTCCGCTCTTGCGGCGCGTTCGCGTGCTGACTGCCCACAGCTGACGCCCACCAGCGGGCCGCTCAGCCGGCGGGGAGGCGGGATTCGCGGGCGAGGCTGTCGAGGAACGTGCGGGCACGGCCGTAGTCGCCTGCGGCGTAGTTGCCCACGTTTTGCCTGAGCACGTCGATGAACTTCGACACGCTGTCGTTAATCCGCCGCAGTTCCTCGTACTGCACGCTGCCGCCCGAGGCGGCGCGGTCGGCGAACAGTTTGTCGAGCTCCTCGCGATAGGGCGTGAAGATGTCGTCGCGTAGGACGGACGGATACTCGATGTGGCCCGTGACAGGATCGAGCTGGGTCGAGCCGAGGCGGGGCGGGGCGGCCATCTTCGCCAAGCGGATCGCCTGCTCCTGCGTGACCGGCGGGCCGTCCTCGGCGGCGCGGGCCTCGCGGTTGGTCTTCCGCATCTCGAAGTAGGTTTCGGTCCACTTCATGCGGTTGTCGATTTCCTTGGTCTTGGCCTCTTCCCAGTTGATGGCGGCTTCGGAGTTCTTGAGGTTGGTGTAGCCTTGGGACCGCACGACCTGCGAGATGCCTTCGGCCGCTCCCTGCTGGGCGGTCGAGGCCCAGCCGCCCATGCCGAATCCGTGGCCCCAGCCGCCGCCCCACTGCGCGATGGCGGGAACATCCGCAATCACCGCGCACCCGACGAGCACTGCCACCACCACAAGCGTGCGGGGGATTCGCGTCGTGGAAACCATGGGTCCTCTCGCCTCCGATACCAAAGGATTCGGGCTGGTCAAAACGGCCGCCGCCCGGGCAAACTGCACGAGGTGCGAACCTGAGTCGGAGTATACTCACGACGCCTTGTTCGCGGTACAGGAATCAGAAGCAGGTGAGCACATGACACAACAGGCGTGGTGCGTGATGGCGGTCTTCGGAGCAGTGGCCTTCGCGGGGTGCGGCCAGGCGCCACCTCCCGCCCCGAAGCCGGTCGCCGCCGCAGTCGCTCCGGCGACAGTGGCCGAAGCCCAGGCCCCGCAACCCGTCACCGATTCGGCCGCCACCCCGCCTCCGATCGACGCCCTGCGGGCGGCCCTCGCCGCCGCGACGGATGAAGAGGCGCGGGTGCGCGCCGTCGATGCGATCGCAGCACTCGGCCCGAACGCCCGCAACGCCTTCGATGATCTTGTGAAGGCGACAGAGGACGCTTCGGCCCGCGTGCGTTGGCACGCAGCCCGCGGCCTGGGACTGATCGGCGAAGATGCCGTGGCCAGCGTTCCCCTCCTCGTAAAACTGCTCGATGACGCCGACCCGATCGTGGTGACGCAGGCCGCCGCGGCTATCGGCCGGATGCGGGCCGACGACGAGGCGGCGGACATGCCGGACGTCGACAAGGCCGCCTATGAAGCGGCGGCCACCGCGCTCGTCGCCAAAATGACGCATCCCGACCCACGGGTGCGGCGAGCGGTCTTGCGGGCCATTGCGAAGCTCGAGCCCGACATCGATCGGTTTGCGCCACTCGTCAGCTCGCGACTTTCCGACGCCGATCCGTCGGTCGTGTTGCCCGCATTGCACTCGCTGGCGGACATGGGCGGCGAGGCCGTTCCGTTCCTCATCAAGGCGCTCGAGAATCCGAAGTCGCGCTATTGGGCGAGCGTGGCGCTCGCCGAAATTGGCGCCGCCGCAGCCCCCGCCGTCCCCAGCCTCCAGGCCGGCATCTCCACCGGTGAGCCTGAAGAACGCATGCAGTCGATCATGGCACTCGCGGCGATCGGCGAGCCCGCCCTCGGCGCCTCCGGCGATATTGCCAAGGCGCTCGATGCCCCCGAGAGTCCGTTGAGGTTTGCCGCCGCATTCGCGCTCGGCAAGCTGCGGGCCAAGGGTGTCGATGCCTCGCTTGAAAAAGCGGCCGGTGACGCCGACTTCTTGCTGGCTGCGATCGCTGCTTGGGCCCGCGCCCGCGTCCACCCCGACGACGCGGGGCTCGTCAATGCGGCGGTGGAAAAACTGACCACCGGTCTCGCGAGCCCCGAGCCCGGCGTGCAGACGGCCGCGATCTCGGCACTCTCCGATCTTTCCGGCAGCATCGACGACGAAACCGAGAAGCGGCTCGCGGAGGAGTTCATGCGGCTGCTGTCGAGCGGCGAGCCCGACGTGCGCGAAGCGGCCGCGGCGGCCTTGGTCCGCGAAGGCCCGCTCGCCGTCGATGCTCTTGAAAAAGCGCTCGGTGACCCCGCAGTTCGCAGTATCGCGATGGAGATTCTCAGTGCGATCGGCCCGGTGTCGAAGGATGCCCTCGACTCCTTCATCGTGGCTCTCGCCGATCCCGATCCTTCCCATCGCGGTGATGCCGCCATCGCCATCGCGGCGATCGGCCCGGCGGCCGCGGAGGCCGTTCCTCAGCTCGAGTCGCTGCTCTCCTCCACGGACGGCCCGCCGGGCATCCGCTACGCTGCGGCCTACGCGCTCGGCCGGATCGGGCCTGCGGCGAAATCCGCGACCGCCGCCCTCGCCGGCCTGGCATCGTCGAACGACGAACTGATGGCCACGGTCGCCACGTGGGCGAGCCTCAAGATCGAGCCCGACAACCGGTCGCTGTTTCAGTCGGCCATCCCACTGCTCCGCAAGGCGCTTCGTGAGGGACGTGATCTCGCCCGCCTCGAAGCCGCCGTGGCACTCGGCGACATCGGCCCCGCCGCGGCCGAAGCCATCCCGCTCCTCGAACTCGTCGCCGAGGAAGATCCGCTGCCCGCCGTCCGAGCGGCAGCCAGCCGTGCCCTCGAGCAGATCCGCGGCGACGGCCAGGCAGCTCAAAACTAAAGGCCGGGAGCAACGCCTTCCGTGGCCTTTTGCCACTGAGTCGACCGCATCGCGGGGCGGCAGACGTGTTCTGCGGTCTTCCAGCCTCAGGCAAACTCTGCCGGACGGGCCGCACCGATTGAAGGCGGCCGCACGATCCTGCCGACGTCTCCGTAGGCCGATGGGCGGCCGGATTCGGTGGCAGGGGTGTCATGAAGAAGCTCGGTTGGTTCGGCACGCTGTGGCTCACCCGGTTGTCCAAGCCGGCAGGCGAGCGGGCGATTCACCGCCTCGTGCTCCAGGCGCGGCCGAAACGAATCCTCGAACTCGGGCTCGGCACGCTCCGCCGCACCGAACGCATGCTTTCGCTGGCGGGGGCTGCTGGCGGCGAGCCCGTGCACTATGTGGGGCTCGACCGCTTCGAAGGCCGGCTGCCCACCGATCCGCCGGGGGTGACGCTGAAGCAGGCCCATCAAAGGCTCCACGCACTGGCGAGAGTGCAGCTCGTGCCTGGCAACGTCGACACCTCACTTGGCCGGCTGTGCAACCACCTCGGGGTGTTCGACATGGTGCTCGTCGCCGCCGACAACGATCCGCGGCATCTCGACCGCAGCTGGTTCTTCATCCAGCGGGTCGTGAACGACCGCACAACCGTGTTCGCGGAATCCCTCGACGGCGGGAAGTCGGTCTGGCGGCCGGTCGACAAACGGCGGATCGACGAACTCGCGGCTCGCACGATCCAGCGGCGGGCGGCGTAGCGACCGGTGGCGACATCGCCCCGCCATGGCTACATTAAGTGGCATGTCTACGACGCCACGCACCCTGCTCGACAAAATCTGGGACGAGCACCTCGTCAGTGCCCCCCCCGGCGAGCAACCGATGCTCTACATCGACCGTCACCTCGTGCACGAGGTGACGAGCCCCCAGGCATTCGAGGGCCTGCGACTCGCCGGGCGGCGCGTCCGCCGCCCCGAGGCCACCTTCGCCACGCCCGATCACAACGTCCCCACGACCGACCGGCGGCTGCCGATCGCCGACGCGGTGTCGAAGCAACAGATCGACACGCTGCGGGCCAACTGCCGTGAATTCGGCGTCCGGCTCTTCGATTTGGGTGACGCCGACCAGGGGATCGTGCACGTCATCGGCCCCGAACTCGGGATCACCCAGCCCGGCATGACGATCGTTTGCGGCGACAGCCACACCGCCACGCACGGCGCCTTCGGTGCGCTCGCCTTCGGCATCGGCACGAGCGAAGTCGAACACGTGCTGGCCACGCAAACGCTGCGGCAGTCGAAGCCCCGCTCGTTCGAGGTGCGTGTCGACGGCCGGCTCGCGCCGGGGATCACCGCCAAAGACCTGGTGCTGTTCCTGATCGGCAAACTGTCGACCGAAGGCGGCACGGGCTATGTGATCGAATACACGGGCGAGTGCATCCGTAACCTCGGAATGGAAGAGCGGATGACCGTCTGCAACATGTCGATCGAGGCGGGAGCCCGCGCCGGCATGATCGCCCCCGATCAAAAAACGTTCGACTATCTTCGCGGCCGCGACTTCGCACCCCGCGACTTCGACCATGCCGTGGCCCGGTGGGCGACGCTGCCGAGCGATCCGGGGGCGGTGTTCGATCGTGTCGAGATCTACTCGGCCGGCGACGTCGTGCCGCAGGTCACCTGGGGGACGAACCCGGCCCAGGTCGTGGGTGTCGATGCCGCGGTGCCTGACCCTGTTTCATTCACCGACCCGAGCGACCGTGATTCCGCGACCCGTGCCCTCGACTACATGGGCCTCACGGGAGGCACGAAGATCGTTGATCTTCCACTCGATCGCGTCTTCATCGGGTCGTGCACGAACAGCCGGATCGAAGACCTGCGGGCGGCGGCCCGTGTCGCCCAGGGCTACCGCGTGGCCCCGCGGGTGCACGCGATGGTCGTGCCGGGCAGCGGCCGCGTGAAGCGGCAGGCGGAAGAGGAGGGGCTCGACCGCGTGTTTCGTGATGCGGGCTTCGAGTGGCGCGAGGCAGGCTGCAGCATGTGCCTCGGCATGAATCCCGACACGCTGTCACCGGGGCAACGGTGTGCCTCGACCAGCAACCGCAACTTCGAGGGCCGTCAGGGGAAGGGGGGCCGCACCCACCTCGTGTCTCCGGCGATGGCCGCGGCGGCGGCCGTGACCGGGCACTTCGTCGACATTCGTTCGTGGCAGTATCGCTAGCCGTCCGCGAGGGCCTGATGGAACCGTTCGTGTCTCTCACCGGAATCGTGGCCGCCCTCGACAGGGCCAATGTCGATACCGACCAGATCATCCCCAAGCAGTTTCTGAAACGGATCGAACGCACGGGCTTCGGCCAGTATCTGTTCTGCGACTGGCGTTTTCGGCCCGATGGCTCGCTCGACCCCGCCTTCGAACTCAATCGGCCCGAACAGGCGGGCGCGAGCATCCTGATCGCCCGACGGAATTTCGGGTGCGGATCCAGCCGGGAGCACGCCCCGTGGGCGCTGGCCGACTACGGGTTTCGCGTCGTCATCGCCCCCACGTTCGCCGACATCTTTTTCTCCAACTGCTTTCAAAACGGCATGCTCCCGATTCGGCTCGACGAACCCGCCGTGGCCGAACTCTTCCGCCGTGCCACGGCGGCCACGGCCGCAGGCCATCCGTACCGCCTCTCGGTCGACCTGCCCGGGCAGACGGTGACGGACGATGCGGGGTTCCGCGCATCGTTCGAGATCGATCCCTTTCGCAAAACCTGCCTGCTCGAAGGGCTCGACAACATCGCCCTGTCGCTCAAACACGTCGATGCGATCACGGCGTGGGAGCAGGCTCACGGGCTCCCCGCTCCTGCGAACGGATAGCACGATGCCCTGTCGCTGGCTGCCGTCGCTGGTCGTGGCAGGATGGCTCTCCGCGTCGGCCGCATGTGCGGAGACGGCGATCACGATCATCGCCGACCTGCCGGGCGCCAGCCGTCTGGCCGCTCCCGCCACCGGCCAAACGCTCTATATCCTCGACGCCACGGCGCGGACCGTCACAGCGGTCGATCCGTTCACGCCCGCCAAGCGCTGGCAGGCGATCGGCCACACGGACTTCGACGGCGGATCGGACGAGCCGGTGCACCCGGTGGCTCTCGCCTGCGTCGACTCCAACACGCTCGCGGTGGTCTGCCACACCGGCATCGAGTGGACGCTTCGTGCCTTCCGTCTCGCACCTCCGGGCACCGAGCGGGGCCCCCCGACACTGCTCCAGTCGCTTTCACTCGGCAACGCGGCCGACGCGTCGCCGACGGTCGACGTGTTCGTGAGCGACACCCGCGACTGGCTGGCAGTCGTCGGCCTTCCCGCGCCGCTGGCGTCGATCGTCCGGTCGCCCATCGCCGGAGCACGGCTGGGAAACTTCTCCGACCGGCTCTGCCCGTCGGTCACATCGCCCGAGCGCCTCCTGGCAGCCACGGCGAGCCCGTTCGACGAGTGGGTCGTCGCCTCACGGCGTGACGACCCGGCGCCGGGCAGAACCAGGCTCGCGTTTCACGCCAATCCGGGCCAGCCACGGCTACTCGACCTTGATCTCGCCCTCACCGGGGTTCGCGACACAGCCTACTGCCGCGGCACCGGCACGCTGTGGTGCGTCGCCGAAGGCGACGGCGCCGCCACCTCCGAAGCCGGCCTGTGGCGCATTGATGCGGCGCTCGCGGCCGGCCGGCAGGTCGCTGCGCCCGTCGCGATCGCTCGGTTGCCTTCCCCGCTGTCGGTCGTCTGCCTTTCGGAGCGAGCCATCGCAATTTCCGGCGGCGGCGCCGACCGTCGCGTCCTTCTCGTCAACCCTGCCGAGCCCCAGCCATGACCTCCACCCGCCGCGCGAAGATCGAAGCCATGCTCCGCGACGACCCGGGCGACGTCTTCCTGCGCTACAGCCTGGCCCTCGAGATGGAGTCGTCAGGCGACGCCGACGCCAGCCTCGAGATCCTGGAAGCCCTCGCCCGCGAGACCCCGGCCTACGTGCCCGCCCTCCACATGGCCGGCCGCCAGCTCGTGGCCCTCGGCCGGATCGACGACGCCCGCCGCGCCCTCCGCGAGGGCATCGACGCCGCCCGCAGCCAGGGCATGGCCCACGCAGCCGGCGAGATGAGCGAACTGCTCATGACCCTCGGCGACGCCGGCGAGGGCTGATGGGCGCCGGCTTCGGGCTCCCCATATCCCGCTCGCCGGACGTTCGCCTCCGCCCTCCAGGCTTCGGCTCACTCGGATTTGCCTGCGCTGCGCCATCCATGGCTCCGCTGGTCAAATACGCCGGCGAGTGGGACACGGGGAGCCCGAAGCCTCCTCAACTGGAACGGGAGGCGAGGGGTTACCCCTGCCGTTGAGACGGCGTATGTGACCAGCGCAGGCAGGAAGCCGGAGCGCAGGCACATCCGAGCGAGCGGAGGCCAGGATGGCCGCA
>Ga0214921_10000127_pt1 | contig 145165 bp, 133 predicted proteins | sample LL1505_MetaG_FD_177992 | JGI IMG/M metagenome (GOLD analysis project Ga0214921, IMG submission 177992) | Freshwater microbial communities from Lake Lanier, Atlanta, Georgia, United States - LL-1505 | ecosystem: Environmental > Aquatic > Freshwater > Lake | place: USA: Georgia | collected... | reverse complement strand
AGCCATTTGGAGATCGTCCTGCATTTGGTGAACGTAAAGAGCGTTCATTTGGCGATCGTCCGGCACGTCCATTTGGTGAAAGAAAATCATTTGGTGATCGTCCGTCGTTTGGTGGAGATCGTAAGCCATTTGGAGATCGTCCTGCATTTGGTGAACGTAAAGAGCGTTCATTTGGCGATCGTCCGGCACGTCCATTTGGTGAAAGAAAATCATTTGGTGATCGTCCGTCGTTTGGTGGAGATCGTAAGCCGTTTGGAGACCGTCCTGCATTTGGTGAACGTAAAGAGCGTTCATTTGGCGATCGTCCGGCACGTCCATTTGGTGAAAGAAAATCATTTGGTGATCGTCCGTCGTTTGGTGGAGATCGTAAGCCGTTTGGAGATCGTCCATCTCGTGGATTTAATGATCGTGATGATCGTAAGCCACGTGGGCCATTTGTTGATGCGTTAGTTGATACCGCTGCATGGAAGCGTCCTTCGTTTTCATCAGCAAGGCGCTTTGATAAAGATTCAGGTGCGCGAACCTCATCAGGTTTTGCGGATCGAGAAAAAAAGAGAGAAGAGCGCGCAAAAGCATCTGAGTAATCCTTAAGGGGATATGTGCAGAGAGCTTAGCACGTTAAGAACATAAGCAGGGGGCTCGGTATTGTAATGATAGCGAGCCTCTTTTTTTTGAAAAAAAGAGAGAGCCAATGTTGGATCGATTAAAACTTGCGGTATGTGTTGAGCAGCTATCAGACCAGCTATTTCCTGATGTAGTGAGTACGGTGACATTGGCTGTTGAGGTGTACCGACGAATTGCTGCTGATAGTACATTTTTGCAGCGAGCGCGTGATGCAGAAAGTTCTTTTCTTGTTCCTGCGTGGGTGGGATGTTTGACCGATGTTTTTTTATATGAGCGAGCAACTGAGTATACGGTGCTTGCTGTTGATGGTTCGCAAGTGTATCCCAATAGACATATGGCTGGGGTTGGCTGTTTTTTATTGAATGTGGGAAGTGCTTCTTTTCGGTATGGCCCTGCTGAAAGTTCTGTTTCATTTTTTTCTACGCCAGAAGTTACACCGTTTTCTTCTGTTGCGGTTGCTGGCGAGCAAGTGGCGGCAGAAGTAGTTGATTTGCTGAGAGAAAGTCGGGAGCTATCTGAAGCAGTTCGGCTTGCAGTTGCGCAGCGAGATCAGTCTCCTGTTGTGCTTATTGATGGCACCATAATTTTTTGGATGCTGGAAGGGAAAACCCCCGAGCTGCGCACTAAATTTTTACATGAATATATGGCAGCGTTTGAGCAATTTTATCTGCAGCGTATTGTGTATGCAGGGTATATTAGTATGCCAAAAAGTCGTGAAGTTATGAGTTTGGTGAAATTAGGGTTGTGTCGTTTTACGGTTGCCAATTGCATTCCGTGTCATGCGGTGTATGATACCTTTCCGTGTAAGGCAGTGGATACGTTGCTTGATACTCATTTGATGAGTCACTTGCTTGAACCAGGACAAAGAAGTCCTCTCTTTGAAACAGCTTCAACTATTACCAAGGAGTATCCAGTGTATGCACGCCCTTGGTTTTGCTATCTTCATGTGGGGGGCGAGATTGCTCGTTTGGAGATGCCCGCATGGGTGGCTGCTGATGAAATCTTAGTTGCTCAGGTATGCCGTGTTGCGCTTGATCAGGCGGCAAAAGGAGCTGGGTATCCGGTAGTGCTTGCTGAAGCGCATGAACAGGCAGTTGTAAAGGCTGCCGATAGAGATTTTTTTTATCAATTAATTACTAAAGTGGGTATGCAGCATAATCGTCTGGTGCATACCTCATTGAAAAGTATGACGAAGCGCAGTATGAAAGTATAAGAGAGCTGGGGAAGTTATGATTAAGTTGCAGTCGTTGTCGTTGGTATTTGGAGAGCAAACTATTTTTAGTCAGATTACGCAGCTTATTGCTCAGGATGAAAAAATTGGTCTTGTGGGAGCAAATGGAGCTGGGAAGTCAACTCTTTTGAAAGCAATAGCAGGGCATCAAAAATTAACCGGCGGCCAAATACAGCTCAGTTCCGGTATGCGTCTTGCCTATTTGCCGCAAGAAGTGGTGCTGCAATCTCCTCATTCAGTGTTTGATGAAACAATGTCTGCCTACGGAGAAGTTGGGCAGTGGCATTTGCGTGCAGTTGAGCTTGAGCGATCAGGTATGCATGATTGTGCTGAATTTGCCACGCTTCATTCTGATTTGGCGCAGCATGATTATGGCAGTAAATCGGCATTTGCACGTAAAGTACTTGTTGGTCTTGGGTTTGATCAAGACAAGCAAGATATGCTTGTTGCTGAGCTGAGTGGTGGATGGCAGATGCGTGTTGTGCTTGCAAAGCTTTTGCTACAAGACGCTGATATGTACTTATTTGACGAGCCAACCAATCATTTAGATCTTCCCGCGCGTGAATGGCTGTGTCGATTCTTAAAACAATCTCGCTCAGGGTATATTTTGATCAGTCATGATAAATATGTGCTTGATCAGGTCTGTGAATCTATTTATGTCCTTAATAAAGGTAAGCTGAAAATTTACGCCGGTAATTATTCATATTATCGTCGCTCGTATGAGGAGCAAGTTGCGCACTTTAGAGCTGCTCGTGAAGCGCAAAACCGTGATATTGCTCAGCGCAAACAAGTTATTGAGCGATTCAAAGCAAAAGCTTCTAAGGCAAAGATGGCCAAGAGTATGGAAAAACAGCTTGATCGCATGGAAAAAGTTGAGTTTGATGAAGAAATGGTGCCGGCAATTGGTATTCCGTTTCCGCCTCTTGAGCGGTCTGGTGAAGTGGCGCTTCGTGTTGAAAATCTTGCAAAATCATTTGGTGAAAAATGTATTTTTTCAGGAGCTACTTTTGAAGTTCCTCGTGGGGCTCGCGTGGCTATTGTTGCTCCTAACGGGGCAGGTAAAACAACCTTGCTTTCATGTCTTTATGGCGCTTTAACTCCTGATACTGGAACTGTTTCATTTGGGCATAATGTTGCAACAGCGGTTTTTGAGCAAGAGCAGGTTAATGCATTAAATCCAAATTTAACGGTGCTTGAAGAAGTAGATAAAGCAGCGTGCAAAACAATGCGCCCTCAGGTTCGCCGTGTCCTTGGAGCTTTATTATTTTCTGGTGACTCTGTTCATAAAAAAGTAAAAGTACTCAGCGGGGGAGAGCGTAATCGTGTTGCGCTTGCAAAGGTTGTGGTGCAACAAGTTAACTTTTTGATTTTGGACGAACCAACAAACCACTTAGATCTTCTTGCACAGCAGGTATTAACCGATGCATTAACGAGCTATCAAGGAACTATTTTGCTGGTAAGTCACGATCGTGATGTAGTTTCAAAAGTAGCAACTGCTATTATTAGTATTGATCATGGTAAGGTAAGTTACTATCCTGGTACGTATGATTCATTTTGTTATATGCGTGATCAGCAGGCATCAGTAACTGCAGCGGCAAACAAGGGTGGTAAGTCATCTGGATCTGTTGCCGCGCCTGTTGTTTCGGCGACCGAAGGGCAATCGCTTGCATCATTAAAAAAATCATTAGTTCAGATTGAGCGGGATCTTGCAAAACTTGATGAAGCGGAATCAGCTGCAGTTGAAGCGCTAGGGGACCATGAATATGGCACGCCACAGTATGATAAAGCGCTGACGTTGTACGATCAGATTAAAGATAAGAAGAGTGCATTGCAAGAATCATGGGAAGAGACCTTCCAGGCGATTGATAAGCAAAGTAAGGCTGAAGCGTAGTAAGCTTTACTTGGTCACTTCATTGGTTTGTTTTTTAAGTTTTATGCATTACCAAATAGTCTGGATCGCGTCGCTGAGCTCGCGATGACGTGCGTGTTGCAACTGTCGGCTTTGCTGCCTGCCCGCCAAAGCTATTACGCGAAGGCTGGGCAGTCCAGATCATATGTATGGTACATATGTGATGATATACATGAGTAGTCTGGATCGCGTCGCTACCCGCCTATGCCTCATGGCTACGGCGGGCCGGCAGCTCGCGATGACGTGTGGCCGTTTGTTGTCTTTGTGTTGAGTTCACAATATTAATTTAGATGAGTTGATAGTCTTGCTTTTAGACGGCACGTCTCTGCGAGGCACGAAGCAGTCCAGATCATATGTGTAAGAAATGCATTATTAGATTGACTGGATCGCGAGCTACCAGCCTACGCCTCATGGCTACGGCAGGCAGCTCGCGATGACGACATGTCTTTTGTGGCCTTTGTGGTGAGTTCAAAAATTTGACCGTCTCTTACACATTAAAGCGGACATGCATGACGTCGCCATCGGCAACAACATATTCTTTTCCTTCAATACGCATTTTGCCTGCTGCTTTGAGCGCAGCTTCATTTTTAAACGCAAAGAGGTCGCTACAGTTATACACTTCTGCGCAGATAAATCCTCGTTCAAGATCGGAGTGAATGGTTCCCGCAGCTTGAGGAACTTTGGTATTGCGTGCAATCGACCAAGCATGCGCTTCTTTTGGGCCGCAGGTAAAAAAGCTAATGAGTCCAAGGCGGCTGTATGCTGCGCGAATAATTTCTGAGAGGCCGGTGCATGCTATGCCAAGGCTCTCCATCATTTCTTGTGCTTCAGTTTCTTCCATTTGAGAAAGTTCAGATTCGATTTTGGCAGATACGGCGATGACGTTTTCTTTTCCAAAACGAGTAACAACTGCTTGATAGTGATGGTTGTTGAGATAGGCATTGTCTATGAGATCATCTTCGCTAATGTTTGCAATATAGAGCGCTTTTTTGCCTGACAACAATGGCACGGTTTCTATGCCTTCAGAAAGAGCGGTTTGTATGGCGTGCTGAATGGCTGCATAATCACCCGTATTCAGCAACGGTGTTATGGCAGTGAGCAGCGCAAGTTCTTGTTCTAAATTTTTTGTTTCTTGGGGGCTCAGTGATTGTTTGCCTTTTTTGAGCTGGTGTTCAATTTTAGTAACTCTCTTTTCCACAGACTCCATATCTTTGAGGCAGAGTTCGGTTGCAATAGTTTCAAAATCACCCAGTGGATTTACTCTGTTATTCACATGAGTAATAGATTCGTCTTCAAAGCAGCGAAGGACATGTATGACCACATCAACTCCCATGATGTTGCTGAGAAATTTATTGCCAAGGCCTTCTCCTTGCGCAGCTCCTTTTACCAGGCCGGCAATGTCAACAAATTGAACAGTAGCAGGTATGATTTTTTGTGATCCAAAAATTTGTGCAAGTTGTGTGAGACGAGTGTCTGGTACGTAGGTTATGGCAAGGTGTGGGTCCACGGTGCAGAACGGATAGTTTTGGGCAGGGATTGAAGATTTGGTGAGTGCATTAAATAGTGTTGATTTGCCTACGTTAGGAAGGCCGACAAGGCCTGCTTGAATTGCCATAAAAACCTCAAAAGCTATAAATTATATCTATGGGTGACGACGATATCACAAAAGGGGGAATCGGTATAGGTGCTCAGTATGCTTCCGATCAAACCCATGGTGAAAATTTGCGTACCAGTGGTGAGCCGCCGGCTGGACGTGATAGATCAGGCTTTTTTACTTCTTCCAGGAGTGTGATTGCTTGTTCATATGCTGTAATGAGTTGCTTGCATTTTCGCCTATCGCTGTTGCGTGTTAGTACAGCCTCTCTATCTGCTGGATGTCGATGAAGTTCCGTGAGGTGCGTGTTAAACGCTTTAAGATGTGTTCTGAGTAGTGTGATATAGATTTGGATTTGTGCATAGAGCTCTTCTGAGATACGTGAAGATTTATCTTGCATCTTGTGATCTTGGAACGCAAGCGAGCGCGCAGTATTGCGCTTGTAGGGGCTGCCTTTGCATATGGGTACCCATATAGTAACAGTAGTTTTTGGCAGGGCTGCGGCCACGAAGGTTTCGAGAGGTACATAGCGTTTTGATAAAATGTCTCCAGACGTCTGTGGCAAGTCACTGGCGCTGAGCGATGGGCTGATTGAGATGAATACTACGAGAAGAGAAGCATTGAAAGAGGTACTGAGTTGTTTATACATAGAGTCTCCGCAGAAGAGGTGATCATGATGAAATTGTATATGCTGCAGAGAAATGTAGTCTGAATAAAATCACTGGTTTTGACAATGGTTTATAAAAAAACCTATAAAAATCTATGAGAAGATCTCTAATTTCTTTATACTTTGTACTAAGTGCATAAAATAAATGGAGATACAATGCGATTATTTATATGCTTATTAAGCTTTCTGGCCACTGCCAGTGGGGTGGTGTGTCAGCAGGCCGGCAATCTGAGCCAGATGAACACACTTGTCTCTGTGCTCTCTGAGAATCCAGAATATACGGCATTGGTTGATGCAATAAGTGAAATTGATGCGCTGCAGAAATTGGGTGCGCCGAAAAAAAAGATTATGGCTGCGCTTAATGCGCTTGTCAAACAAGTGGCGTTTATGAAAAATTATTCTTCAGACACAGATCTTGATTTGGTTCTTGCGTGGTGTGCTGCATGCAAAAGAAGCTCGATTGCGCCCTCAAAAAACTTGTCGTCCAGTGCTGCTGTGTATAACGGACGTAGTGCTGACGATTTGGCTCTTGCGTTGAGTGCCCGGCCTGAATATGCAGAGCTTTTTGAGCTGTTTGTGACGGTTCAAGTAATGATTACTGAACAAAGTCCACTCAAAAAAATCCGCCCTCATGTTTTTAAGCTCATTGAGCGTATACAATTTGTGCAAAAATATGCTTCTGATGAACTACTTGATGAAGTTGTGTCATGGTGCTATGCGCAAAAAGGTTGTAGTAAGCGTGCGATGGCTGGATGGAAAAAGGCGTTGATTGGTATGGCAGCAGCTGCTGTTTTGGTTCTTAGTTTTGTAGCAATAAGGCGGCGGCATAGGCACGGTGCGCATCCTGGCCATGGGGGTGTTCATGATGCTGCTCTTGCTGGCCCCGGGCATCATCTGGGCCATTTGGGGGCGATACATCCTCCCTTGCTTGCAGCTTTTGTAGGCGGTGGTGGTGGCGGAGCCCCTGTTCCTGCGCCTGGTGGCGGGGGTGCTCCTGGAGCTGGTATTGTGGGGGGTGGCGGTGGGGCTTCTGAGTTGCCAAGAGCTACATTTACTGAGCTTGGTAGGTTTTCTGAGGATAGCCGTAGGGCAAACTGCCCAATATGTGTTGAGTTGTTTAAAGGTGGCCAGCAAATTGTTCTCCATATTCCAGATGGTGCTGCGCATAATGTGCATGGGGTGCATCAACGTTGTTTGTTTGATTATTGGCGGCACACTGGTCGACGCAATGTATGTGTTACGTGTAGTTCTGGTAACAATCGACTATTTCTAGGGCAATTTCGTTCTTATGTGTATCCGGCTTCGGATGCACCAGTGGCTCGGCCTGCACCAGTACAAGACTTAACTTCAGCCGAACGACTTCGTCGGGGTCAAGCGGCTATGGCAAGAACGAGAGCTGCACAGCTTGCTGCGTTGGAAGGGGCCGGTGAGCCTGTAGGGCCTCCTGCGAGAGCTGGTGCTAACTTGTCCTCTGATTTGCAAGCCGCAGTAATAGAGCAAATTACAACGCCAGGACGGGGAAATAATGAATGTCCTATTTGCTTGGATTCATTACTTGATGCTGGTACGGTTTTGGTGTGCACCAGATGTAAGAAAGTTGTAGGTCATTCAGGAATGCCTGATTGCTCTATAGAAATGGAAAAGGGATGTCCGTTATGTCGAGCTCAAGGGGAAATAGTTCAGTGGACGCCGCCAGAAAGATTGGCACTACGTCCCGCTGCTACCACCGGGGGTGGTACTGCCGGGGCTACTGCGGGTGTCGGCTCAGGTCCTGCGGGTGTAGTTGGTGGAGCTGGCAGTAGCGGAGTTTCTGCTGGCGCTGGTGCAGGACCTGCAGTACTTGAAACAGTAAATGGTGTACAAAAACTGCGAGTATCTAAGGAGCTTTCTATTGGGGTGGCGCAGGCCGCAGGATTATTGCCAGAGGGTTTTATTGCCGCAAACACTTTAGTGCGTTTTGGGCAAACTGTCGCATATATACTTACTGGGCAACACTATCAGGTATTACCACCTAATGTTGTGGAGGGCCCTATAGATGAATACAAAGTTTCTAACAGCAGAGTTACTGCTCCTCCTCCTGGTTATACTAAAGTAGCATTGTTTGAAGCTGCTAATGGTGATCAAATTTTTATTTATCGTAAAAATGCTTCTACGTCTTAATGAGTGCTGAGTAAGCATAATACTGTGCCGCATAGCGTGCGGTTGTTTTTTTGTTGCGCATGGCATGGTATGCTGCCTTTCTTCAAGAAAGGATTATATGAAAACATATACGCATGCCCTTTATCTCTTTCATCGCGATTTGCGGTTGATAGACAACACTGCTTTGAATGCTGCGGCTCAAGCTCAGTCGGTAAGTCTTGGATATATTTTTGACCCTGCAGAGTATAACGGTCATTCTCTGCGTTATCTTTATGAATCAGTCACTGAGCTTGCCATGAGTTGTGTTCGTCATGGCGGGGTGCTTAATATCTGGGTAGGAAATACGGTTGAGATACTTTCTGGCGTGCTGGCGCATGGAAAAATTGATGCGGTGTATAGTAATGCTGAGAGCTCCCATCATTTAACTGAACAAGAGCTTGCGTTGCAATCGGTCTGTAATAAGAACAAAGTTGCATATGTTGTGTGTGATGATGCGCTGCTTAGCGCACCTGAGGCGGTTCGTACTGGGCAAGGCAGTGCGTTTAAAGTGTTTACTCCGTTTTATAGGGCTGCGCTTCAGATACCGGTGAAAACCCCGGCTGAATTGTTGGCCATACCATGGCATACCACGTTGCTGCGTGGGGCTCATGATACGATGCCCGAGAAGATAGAAAAGCTCTATGCATTACCGCATGAGCAGCCAGCGGTACGTGGAGGCCGCACAGCAGCGCTTGCAGCGCTCAGGCATGCAGCGACTTTGACGCAGTATCAAAAACGTCGCGATATCCCGGCCGATGAGAAAGGTACCTCTCAACTCAGTGCTCATGTGGCATGGGGGGCGGTTTCGGTGCGTGAGGTGTATTACGCAATTACCAAAGGATTGGGAGTTGCGGGAGCGCCGCTCGTGCGGTCGTTATATTGGCGAGATTTTTTTTCACATCTTGCGCTTGAGCAGCCTCGTGTGTACACGGAGCCATTCTTGACTGCGTACAAGGCGCTCGTCTGGGAAAATGATGCTAAAAAATTTGAAGCGTGGAAGACCGGTAAAACGGGGTTTCCGATTGTGGATGCCGGGATGCGGCAACTGAATGCAACGGGGTACATGCATAACCGAGTACGCATGATTGTGGCATCATTCTTGATTAAAGATTTGCATATTGATTGGCAGTGGGGCGAAAAGTATTTTGCGGAAATGCTGGTTGATTATGACCCGGCCGTTAATAACGGGAATTGGCAGTGGTGCGCCTCGACTGGTTGTGATAGCCAGCCCTATTTTAGAATATTTAACCCGTGGCTCCAGCAGCAGAAATTTGATCCAGATGCTACGTACTGCAAGCGATGGGTTTCTGAGCTTGCACATGCTACGCCAGAGCAGATTCATGGGGCGTATAAAAAGTCAATCAGTGGCTACGTACACCCAGTTGTCGACCATTCGGTTGAGGCAAAAAAAGCTTTGGCATATTATAAGGCGTGCAAGTAAGAGCCTTTGATGGATGTTGTGTAATCTTGAGCCGCCCGTGACGCGCTTGCTGCGCTTGAGTCTGCAGGGATTGTGCGTCAATTTATCAGCAAGAACCGTGATCGTGTGTATGTGTATACGCAGTACTTGTATTTTCTGGAAGGGTGATGGTGCTGGTGGCGGGTGAGATGTGCCATGCTCAACATGATGTTCTTTTATTGTTGCGGATAAAATGGATTGATTCTAGATGCCCATTCAAGTTCGAAACGCACCAAAATCTGATTCAAGCGATAGCAGGGTATTAGCAACATTGACAATAGCACCTTTATGATGTGCTCCTACGATAGTATTCACTTCAAAATCACCAAAACGCTTCTTAAGGCCAGCAACGGATGGTATTTGAGAGATATCGGTGCGGTTTGGTATGACACCTCGACTCGCAAGTTTACCTTTTCTGTCGTTAAGTTTTCTCCCTTTGCGACGCAGATAAGTAAAGAGAAATCATTTATTTCTTTGCATTTCTCTACTTACTGTAGAACGATGTACGCCGAGCTTACGTGCTATAGCTGTTTGTGACATACTCATAGACAAATATGCGTGAATCTGACATTTTTCTTCGTAAACCAAGTGACTTTGGGGCGTTCTTCTGTCCATATTAACCCTTCTCCGCAATAGAAGTTATTAATTTCAGTAGTGTCGCTTGGCTTCTTTTATTTGACCAAGTGTTGCGGTTCAGATTTGAACTGGTCATCAATACTTTCCGATTTTTGCTACGAAAGTAGTTCTTGCGCGAGCATGCCATTCACATTTATTGGTATGCCTGTATACTTGTAACCTAATGAAGTGGTTACACCAGTAAAAGTGAGCGCAGTATGATATCTGACTACAATTCAGGCATGAGTGGATCAATAAAAGTTGCTGTTTTTTTTAAAACGTATGGCTGCCAGGCCAATGTGGCCGACTCTGCCGGAATAAGTTCATTTCTTGAGGGCCTTGGCTGCTTTCAAGTGGAGAGTGAGGCAGAAGCTGATCTCATTATGGTGAATACCTGTGCCATTCGCGAGAAAGCAGAGCAGAAGTTGTATTCGTACCTTGGTGAGATTGCTGAGTATAAAAAAGCATTGCCATATCTAAAAGTCGGCATTATTGGGTGTGTTGCTAGTTATCGCAAACAAGAGATGCTGACGCGGTTTGATCATGTATCATTTGTGTCCGGTGCGCGCGATGAGCGGAGCTCATTTCTTACCTATCTTGCCGATGTAATTGTGCAGCTGCAGACTGAAAAACAATTTTTTGCCCAAACGGGGCGACGTGATAGATCGCTACCAAAGCTGGGGCGCGATGTCAAAGCGGCTTTGAAAAAAAGAACAACCGTTATTCCTGCTCAGCTGCTGCGAGACAGTGCTCAAGCGGCGATGGGTGGCTCACTTGCACCGGTGGGTGAAGCGAAGCGAGCGTTTGTAAACATTACAACCGGATGTGATAATTATTGTACGTATTGCATTGTGCCGATGACCCGCGGCAAGGAAGTAAGTTATCCACTTGAAGATATTGTGCTTCGTGTGGCGCATGAAGTGGCGGCGGGAGCAAAAGAAATTACTTTGATTGGTCAGAACGTTAATTCGTATACCTGTCCGCAGTCTGGGGCTCGATTTGCTGCACTTCTTGAGGCGGTGGCAGTGATCCCTGGGGAGTTTTGGGTTCGGTATATTAGCCCGCATCCCAAAGATATGACTCGTGATGTGCTTGAAACTATGGCTCGCTATGCAGACAAATTATGTTCATGGTGCCACTTTCCTTTGCAGGCAGGTTCTACTCGGGTGCTTGAGTTAATGAATCGAACGTATACTCGCCAAGAGTATATTGACCAGGTTGCGCTGATTCGTACAATAGTACCCGGTGTTACTATTACTACAGATATTATTGTAGGCTTTCCGGGTGAGACACACGAAGAATATTTGGAAACACGTGAGGTAATGGAAGAGGTTGGATTTGACTTGGTGTATTCATTTGTGTATTCACGCCGCAAGTATACAAAGGCTTATACAATGGGTGATACGTGCTCTGAGGAAGAAAAAGCAGCGCGTCTTTCTGCGCTTCAAGAGAGGCAGCGTGAGATTGGCGTAGAGCGTAATCAGAGGTATGTTGGAAAGAACTTACGCGTTTTGGTTGAAAAACGCTCCACAAGTGGTAAACTGCTCGCTCGTTCTTCAGGAAATCATCGAGTTGTGTTTGATGGCGATGATTCTTTAATTGGTTCGTTTGTGGATGTGTATATTACTGAAGCAGGTCTTGCTGACTTGCGAGGTACTATGACTCAGAAGCTTTTGAGCAAATCTGTAGAAAATAATACGGCGGCATAGCCAAGTGGTAAGGCAGTGGTCTGCAAAACCTTGACCCCCGGTTCGAATCCGGGTGCCGCCTCCAAAACATCCGTGCCGGGATGGCGAAATGGTAGACGCAAGGGACTTAAAATCCCTCGGACGTATGTCTGTGTCGGTTCGAGTCCGACTCTCGGCACCAACTTTCTGTAAGTTGGTTTTTTCATCATTATTTTTTTTTATTGACAAAGCTGTCCCAATCTTTTGATTATCATGTCGCTTCTTAACTGTGCCGTTGTCTTTTGTCTTTGTATTGGTGAAATAATAATCAATGCATTAGTCGTAATTGACTAAGGAGATCGTATGAATAAAGCTATGCTCATTGAGCAAATGGCAAAAGACACAAAACTCCCTAAAACAGCGTGTAAGAGTATGCTGGAAGCTTTTGTTAAGTCGATCGAAGGATCACTTAAGAAAGGTAAATCAGTTGTTCTTACTGGTTTCGGAACGTTCTGTGTAATGAAGCGTAAAGCACGTACAGGTATTAACCCAGCTACCGGCAAGAAAATGCAAATCTCTGCAAAGAGAGTTCCAAAGTTTCGCGCAGGCAAAAAGCTGAAAGATATCGTAAGCTAACCGCTGAATTTTGCAAGAAAACTATACAAAGCGCCTGGAGAAATCTGGGCGCTCTTGTTTAAGCAAAGTTAGATTGCTTCGCGATATCCACAAAGACGGTGTGCTGCAAATTGGCTTTATATCATCTGTTTGAAAGTCAATTAGGACAGAGTAAGCTGCTTTGCCAGAACTGATGCATGTGCCGTTTCAATACGCTGCAGGAGTACCTTGAGCCGTCGATAGTCATTACCCAGAAGGAGTGTGAGGGTGTGATAATAGTCTTCAAAGAGTGCTGTCGTGAACATATCATGAGTAATGAGTGTGCTGAGGAGCGTGATGAGCAGCTCGTCAAGGAGCGGGTTTCCTGCATTGGTATTAAAGAAGAGCGCCAGAAAGTGTGGTGATGAGAAAAAGAGTTGCGCCTCTTGTGGCGTTGCCGGGCGTACAAATTGATGAATCTGGGCGGGATGCGGGGGAAGCGTGCGCTGAAGCACCGAAGGCTTTGTGCTATGGCCGACAATAGAAGCGGTGAATACAGTTTTGAGAAACTCAAAAATTTGCGGATGTTCGCGGCGGAGCTCGGCATGTGTTTTTTGATACGGAAATGGTAATCGATTAGGATCTGTTGAGCCGGTTTCAAGGGCGGTCACAATGCCATAGATTAATAATCCATTATGCTCTGTACATACAAGTGATCCGAATGAGGGGAGTGTTTCCCAATCCCAGCATTGTGCCATATAGTTGGTGAGATTGCTGGTAATGATTTCTCCAAAGGCTGGAGCGTGAGGGTGTTTTTTTGTATCAGTTTTCATAAGGTCTCTTGGTTTCTTTGGTGCGAACAGTGTGTATGAAATCGCGACGGTGAAGGAATGTTGCCGGAGCAGTTTTGAGTGTGCGACAGTGTGTGGTAGTAGCGTATGACTTATCGGCAGCAAAGGTATAGCGAGGAAAGAGTGGTGCGAGTGTTCTCATAAGCCGGTCTCGGGTTACTTTGGCCACAATAGATGCAGCTGCAATAGAGCGTGAGAATTCTTCTCCCTTAATAAATGAAGCGATGCGTGGGGAGTTGGTGTGGGCTTGCAGTGTGAGAGGCATTGCGTCAACGGTAATGGTCTGAACCCGTTTAAATGTCTGCGGGTATTGCACACTGAGCAAGCTAACCGCTTGTCTCATCGCGTAGAGCGTTGCCTGATAAATATTATGGGAGGCAATGTAGTCGTGATCGGCTGCTGCTACTGCATATGCCGCATGGGTAATTATCCAGTCATATGCATGGTCTCGGGCTCGAGGAGTCATTTTCTTTGAATCTTTAAAGGGCATGTCTGTGCTAAGTGGGAGGATAACAGCTGCCGCTACCACAGGCCCCGCAAGGCATCCGCGGCCAACTTCATCAATCCCACACACCAGGCGTGATAGCGCCCATGCTTCGTGTTCGTAAAAATCTGGAATAGCGATGGTGTTTTTTTTCATGAAGCTGACTTTTAAATAATGAATGATGCGTAATTCTAACAGACTCTATTTTTCTTGTATAATTTTGTCTGAGTTGTCGTTATACTTGCTCGCTGTTCTCGTGTAATGGGGGATGTGAGAATTTGTATCAATAACATATGCATGATTAATAACACATATAACAATCTTGCAGGATATTAAATTGTAGGTAAGGAGAAGGCTATGGTGTCATCTGCAACAGAGTTGCGGGTCAAGGAGCTCCTTCGTGAAAAACGATGGACCACCAAGATGCTTGCGGAAAAGACAGGGATGTCTGAAAGTTATTTAACCCATATAAAGAATAGAACCCGACGCTGGAATGAAGATACCTTAAAGCGTCTTGCAGAGGCGTTCGAGTCGCATCCTATTGAGCTTTTTAGTAATCGTAAAAAATCGGTTACCGATCGGAAGGAACGCTTTGTTAAGAAAGATTCTTCTGAATATCTTGCTCCATCTCTTGCTCCTAAAATTGTACCGGTTATGAAAGAGATTCCCGCCCACCCCTCTCCTTATACTAACCAAGTGACTCAAATGACCACAGGGTGCAAAGATTTATTTGTGCCTGTTATGGGTTGCACCGATCCTGATATGTTTTGCGTTAAGCTTGATGTAAATACTTTCAAACCTGAGCTTAATAAAGGTGATTATCTTATTGTATCGCCGGCTGCTGAGATCTTTTCTGGAGATTTAGTGGCAGTTGAATACGGTGATACTGGCCGGCAAATGCGTCAGTTTATGCAGATCTCCTATGCTGAGGGATTTATTATTTTAGAGTCACCAAGCCGTAAGCAGGCTCCGATTGCGCTCTCAAAAAGTAAGGACGCCTATCGTATTATTGGTAAGGTTATTTATCGTTATCAAAAAGTTGATTAAATCTGAGAAGCATCGCTCGGTGAATAAGCAGTGTTTGCTTGGGTTGACTATGTGTCAAGGTTTGTTAGACTGTAACTCAGAACGGTTCACCGTCGCGGTTACATAACATGGTGTGGTTTCCTGTACTTAATGGTGCAAGCACCGAGTAGGTATGCTTTATATGGAGTTGGTTATGGTATCTACAAAACTGAGAATTCGGGAATTACTCAGAGAACGTCGTTGGACAACAAAAGTATTAGCCGAAAAGACCGGCATGTCAGAGAGTTATTTGACACACATCAAGAATCATACTCGTCGATGGAATGAAGATGCGCTTCGCAAGCTTGCAAGTGCGTTTGAGATGGAACCAGTTGAATTGTTTTCGCAGCGGCAACTTATGCGAAGTGGGGAATCTGAGCGAACATCTGATGACGCAAATTTTCAAATATCGGTTGACCCTGCGCATGCCAATTTAAAAATTAGAATTGTTCCGGTGACTGGTGATATTCCTTCTCATCCGAGCGAAGTGAATAATCAGGCGGTACAGTGTTCATCAGGATATAAGGGGGTGTTTGTTCCTGCGTTTGGTTCAGATGACCCTCATTTATTTTGTTATTCGGTTGAAGATAACAGCATGGCGCCAGTGTTCAGTAAAGGAGATCAGTTGATTATTTCTCCTGAAGTATGGACACGGACAGGTGATGTAGTGGCTGTTGAGTATGGCCCTGCGGAACATGTCGTAAAAGGCATCGCACGAGTGAATTACATGGAAGAGTTTGTAGTTCTTGAGTCGGTGAATCATAAAAAATCACCTATGGCGTTGGTACGTGGTAAAGACCAGTTCCGCATCATAGGGAAAGTGTTATATCGTTATCAAAAAATGATATAACGACTGAGGCGTCATGAGTGGCGTCGCGGGATGTGTATATAAGAGAGGTACCGTTAGTAGCGTTTTTAAAGCGTTATTATCTCCTCAGTGGGTGTAATTAAAAGGAGAACCTTTGTATGAAGCATTATGAAACATTAATGCTGTTGCCTGTTTCGGCAACAACAAACGAAATTGCGTTAATTGAAAAGCAATTCAAGGCGTTAACAAAAGCGGTCAACGGCAGCGTAACTGTTTTTGATAAATGGGGTCGATATCGTTTAGCGTATCCTATCAATAAACAAGAGTATGGTGTGTACATTCTTGCTCGCTATGAAGTTGAGGAAGCAACCTCATTTTTTCAAAAGCTTGAAACATTTTTAAAGGTTAAGTGTGTTGACTCTGTAATGCGTTATGTCCATGTTGCATTGACAGCAGCAGCATATGCTCAGCCATACATTAAGCCAGAAGCTATGGAAGGTGCTGCGTATTCACGTGATCGTCGTCCAGGCGTTGGGGCTCATCCGGTTACCGCTAGTACGACTGATGGTGCGGTTGAGACTCTTGAAAATAGTGAAGATAGCGTAGAAGCTGTTGAAGTGGCCGAAGTTGTTATTGAAGGGTAATTAAGGTATGGCAAATAAATTTAAATTAAAAGTAAGCGCACGGTTGATGCGTAAAAAAGTGAAGAAAACAACTGCTACAAGTAAGAAGCAGTGTCGTTTTCAAAATAATCCTGAGCTTGCAAAAGCACTTGATTATAAAAACACTCAAATGTTGCAAGGATTTTTGACTGAACGTGGTAAAATTTTGCCTGCGCGCATTTCAGGAAATTCAAGCTACTATCAGCGTAAATTATCTCGCGAGATTAAGCTTGCTCGTATTATGGGTATGCTTCCGTATTGTTCAGTACGTTAGTCCGCAGAGAGTGCATTAGAAAATAATGTGCCGTCAGGCATGTAATACTCGAGGCACCAGGGATCAGTTGTATAATGCTTCTGTATTCATGGTGCCTCTTTATGAAAGATAAGTATGAATAATACGCGAAATGATATACGAAATATTGCAATTATCGCGCACGTAGACCATGGAAAGACAACTTTGGTTGATAAAATGTTGCAACAAGCGGGTACGCTTGGGCGTGGTAATACTGGTGTTGATCGTATTATGGATAGTAATGATCTTGAGCGTGAGCGCGGGATTACTATTTTGGCTAAAAACACTTCTATTTGTTTACCACAAGGTACTATTAACATTGTGGATACACCAGGTCACATGGACTTTGGTGGTGAAGTAGAACGAACCCTTCAGATGGTTGAAGGTGTGTTGTTGCTGGTTGATGCTGCCGAAGGTCCATTGCCGGGCACACGATTTGTACTTCAAAAAGCGCTTGAATTGAATCTTAAAACTATTGTAGTTATTAATAAGATCGATCGTAAAGATGCGGCTATTGAGCGTACTCGTGAAAACATTGCAGATTTATTTTTGGATGTTGCACAAAGTGATGATCAATTAGATTATCCTATTTTGTATGGTGCCGCGCGGGATGGATATATTAATTTGGATCCAGAGCTTCGTTCAGGCACATTACAAGATTTGTTTGATACTATCTGGAAGCATGTTCCTGCGCCAAAACAAGAACGCCCTGAGCTTCAAATTTTGATTACTAATCTTGACTATTGTCCGTATCAAGGACGTCTGGCTATTGGGCGCGTATTGAATGGATCAGTAAAAGTGGGTGATCGGATTGTCTGGTGTACCAGTGAGCGAACAAGCCCTGCATCTGCCGTTACGATATTATATCGTTTTTCAGGTGTTGATAGAGTGTCATCATCTGATGCAAACTTTGGGGATATTGTTGTTCTTGGTGGCGTGGATGAAGCCATTTGTATCGGCGCAACAATTTGTCACTTTGATAAACCGCTTCCACTGACTTACGTTAAAATTTCTGAACCAACTTTGTCGATTCAAATTGGGGTAAATACCTCTCCATTTGCTGGTAGAGAAGGAAGCATTTTGACTTCTCGTCAAATTCGTGATCGCTTGTATAAAGAATTGCGTACTAACGTTGCGCTTCGTGTACAGGATACAGACTCACCAGAAACATTTATGTTGTGTGGCCGAGGTCAATTGCATTTGACTGTTCTTGTGGAAACAATGCGTCGTGAAGGGTTTGAAGTTCAATTGTCAGCACCACAAGTATTGTTCCGTGATATTAATGGTGTGAAGAGTGAGCCAATGGAATTGGTTCTTGTTGACGTTGCGACAGAATATACCGGGGCGGTGATTGAATTGATTGGTGCTCGCCGTGGTCGCATGGATAACATGGAACAACTTGAAGATGGTCGTAACCGTTTGACCTTTATTATGCCAGCGCGAGGAATGCTTGGCTTGAGAGGACAAATGCTGACCGAAACGCGTGGTACTGTTGCATTGAATCATCGGTATTATGGCTATGAACCGTACCAAGGGACTATTCCAAGTCGCTTAAAGGGTGCGTTGATTAGCATGGAACAAGGCACGGTAACGGCGTATGCACTTGATGGTTTGCAGCCACGTGGTATTTTGTTTGTTGGAGCAACAACTGAAGTATACGAAGGCATGATTGTTGGTGAGCATAGTCGTGATAACGATCTTGATGTGAATCCAACTAAACAAAAGAAGCTGACAAACATGCGTGCATCAGGTACTGATGATGCGCCAAATCTTCAGCCACCTCGCGAGTTCAATCTTGAAACAGCACTTGACTGGATCGGTGATGATGAGCTTGTGGAAGTGACTCCAGAGAGCATTCGATTGCGTAAGCGCTATCTCAGAGCGAATGAGCGTAAACGTAATTAATTAGTAGTATAGATAAAGAGGGTGCCTCAGTTTTTACTGAGGCACCCTCTTTTCGTTAGATATAGTATAAAATATTGTTGTGCATGATCTATATTTGAGCATCATCAAGTGGTACGTCTTTGTGAGGAACTTGCATGAAGACTCGGAGTTCAGCTTTATATATAATTCTCGGACACGGCCTAAGATTTAATCGAATTTTCGGGAGCTTTATTTTTGTCCTTATAAAGCCCAATCAATATGTAATTCTTTTTTGGGGTAGCTAAAATTCATACCAATGAGTACGGTTTTTTTGCCAAGCGCTGTGTATTTTTCTGAATAGCGCATTTCTTTAATTTGAGCGAGAGCTTCGGCAGCTGTTTTGTTGCATTTGAATTCAAAAATATAGACTGTATTCTCGATATGTACTGCCATATCACTCCGATCAATGCTCGTGAGTACTTCGCATTGCACATCAAGGCCAAGCATAATCATAATTGTTTGTAGGATGCTGTGGTAATATGCTTCTTTTTCTAGATGGAGATTGTACGGTATGCCTGCAAGAAGAGACTGTAGTTGATTGCAAAATGTTTCCATATCAACTGCGATAAGTGCTTGTCGCAAGCGGTTTAAAATTGTTCGTACCGTGCTTTCTAAAGTATGGCAAAAGAAGCTTAATAGTGGCCCTCCCAGAGATACTTTTACCTCTTTATTAGGACAGACAAGTGTGTATTGATGGGTGAGTTCAGAATATGATTGGATGGTTAAGTACCCGGTTTGAAAGAGAAGCGGTGCAAGCTCAATGGCATCTAAATTAAATGACCCGAGAGAGGTTGCTGTTTCTGTTGCGGAGTTTAGATTTTCAAGTGAATACGTACCCTTCTTAAGTAGATCAATGAGGAAAGTAGGCGTGGCAGAATTGCTCCAATAGTTGCTGCATTTCTGTGTATAGAGATAGTGAAACATTGAAAATGGATTATATACACTAATCAAAGACTCAGAGAAGCGGTAGCCGTTATACCACTCACGCATTTCATCCAAGATAGATTGGCGACTTGTTGACCGCGTGGCTGCTATGGTGTCTACATAGGGGAGTAAATAGTGTTCTATTTCTTCTTGCGTGTAGCCAACCAGTGCGGCTGCTTGGGGATACAATGAAATATCAGTAAGATTATTGAGTCCTGAAAAGAGAGATGTGTGTGCAAATCTGCTGACCCCTGTTAAAAAAAGAATTTAATGTACTGATCGAGGCTTTTGATAACGGTGTAAAAACTTCTGAGGGCCCGTCTGTTATTATTTGCCAGATCAATGTCATAGAGTGTACTGGTAATGGGTGCATCATATTCATCAATTAAAATAACAACACGCCCTTGCGTTGAGAGTTCTTTAACAAGTCGTATTAATCGTGCGCCTGATTGCTCGATGCTTGAGATATCAATATGAAAATCTCTTCCTGCTTCGTGAAGGGCTTCACAGAGGCCGATTTCAAGCTTTTCAGGGGTGCTGCTATCAATGGCTGATAAATCAAGATGGATGACGGGGTGTTTTTTCCAGGTGTAGTTACTTTTTTTGCCTATCCATAAATCAGCAAATAGTTCTTTATTCCCTTGAAATATTTCTTTGAGCGTAGAAACAAGAAGAGATTTTCCAAATCGGCGCGGGCGTGCCAAAAAGCAGTACTGTTCTGTGGTGATAAAGTGATGAATAATTTGTGTTTTATCGATGTAGAGATATCCATCTTCTATAATTTTCTTGAATGTGCTAATTCCGCGAGGCAATGGTTTTTTGACGCTCATAGGAGTTCCTATTCTTCACTGAGTTCTTGTAAAAACTTTTTTAAATGTACTTGCACTGTCTCGTGAGTGAATTGAAATTCATTAAGATTGGTCTGGGCATTAATCCATTTATAGCGACGGTGATCACCGCTCAGGTAGATGTTTTTACTCATAGTCGTGCAGAGAAAGTATGCTCGGTAATAGTCATACGAGTGGGTATGCCAATTATCAACATAGAGTACACGGACAATAGCAATATCTTTCAGTCCTGTTTCTTCGGTTATTTCTCGGAGCACTCCATCGCTCCACGATTCTTTGGTGTGTAATTTGCCACCCGGCAATTGCCAGCGCCCATCGGGAAGTTGGAGAAGTAAAATCTCATAGTCTGGATTGACGAGAAAAACCGCCTGCGTAATAAGTGATTGTGATTCTCGTGTATGTATCATACGTTCCTTATATCCTTTTCAGGGTTGCCTTGGTTGCAGAGGGTAAGGAGTATAAGCGAAACTGCAATGCCAATGGCAATGCTTGCTAGAAACCCACCGTGTGGCCATATGCCGCTGACGAGGCAGGCTGAAAATGTACCAAAGAAGATAGGAAGAATGTATACCAACTGTGTGTAGACGTGCTCGATGTGCACGGAACCAGTACTTGCAGAACTCATAATAGTGGTATCAGATATTGGTGAGACGTGATCGCCGAGTACTGCTCCGGAAAGAATTGATCCGAGCATAGGAAGTAGAAGTGGGACGTCAGCAATAGCAGCCGGGGCTGTAAGGTGAGCTAGTTTCATAAGCATAGGAACTGCAATAGGAATAATAATACCAATTGTGCCCCATGATGAACCCATTGCAAATGAAGTAATACTTGAAACAACAAAAAAGAGTGCAGGAACGCTCCAGAGTGGTACGGTGCGGGCAAGAAGCATTGCAATATAGTTGCCGGTATGAAGATCTTGATTAAGCATGTTGCCAAAAGTCCAGCAAAGGAAAAGAATAATCATTGCGGGAGCCATCAGGTTAAATCCTTTGCGCATTAAAGAAGGTACTTGCTGTATATCCAAAAGTGATCGCGCGTAGAGATACACAATACTAACTGCCAGAGATACAATACTTCCTATGGCAAGAGCATATGCTGCCTTGGCCGTTCTGAGGGCATCAATAAAATTGTGAGGGCCTCCAAAGAGGTTTGATCCACCGGAAGCGAGAAGGGCAATGAGGGTTACAATCATAAATAATAGAATCGGTGAGACAAAGTCTGTCAGCGTTGCGTGCGGATTTGATTCTGCAACTGAGGCTACCTTGAGTTTTTTTTCTCGGTTATTAAGAGCATTAATTTCATGTGTGCGCATTGGGCCAAACGAAATACGCTGTGTGACAATAAACCATGCACTTGCCATAAGAATAAATGAATAAAAAATGTAGGGAAGTAATGCAAGATAGGTCAGAAATGGATCTCCAACGATTACGGTTGTACTGGTCACCGTTTCAGTGATGCCTGCTCGTTGAATTTGTCCCATAATGACGGCAACCCAACTTGAAATAGGCATAAGTACTGCAATAGGAGCTGCCATAGAGTCGATCAGAAATGCAAGCTTTACGGGAGGTACTTTAAAGCGGTCAGTGATAGGGCGCATAATTGAGCCAACCGTCAGAGTGCTAAAATAATCATCGAGAAAAAGGACTAACGATAACAACAAGCTTGCTTGTTCAACTTGTCGTGCCGTTTTTAGTTTTTTGCTGATCATATTTGCATATGCTTGTGCGCAGCCGGTGTGATCAAGAATAGCTACAATAATCCCCAGGTTTATAAGAAATAAGAAAATTAATAGAGTTTGGCTGTCGCTTATGGTGCTCATACTGGTGAGTGAAGTTATATCAGCGGTTGCCCAAAACTTGCTTATGAGCATCTGGACGCCACCAAGAAGGCATCCATTGCTTGCAATGAGTGCAGAAAGGCAAAGGCCAATAATAAGTGCAGTGACAATACGATGAGTCATGATACCAAAACCAAGAACAATAAGCGGTGGCACTATGGATAAAAAGGTAGGAGCTACTGATGAGTACATAAGGAAAACCTATAAGAATGGATATATAAAACAGAGAGATAGAATACTGTGTTTTTGTTTTTCCTACAATCGAATTGATTGCTTTCTGTCGCAGTGTATACCCAGCTCTTTGTGCATATTATGTGTTTATGTGGCTGATTCGGGGTGCGACATCCTGTTTTCTTTTTTTTGATAGGAAAAAATAAAACCTTCTTCTTTATATAGTTCAAACCAGGAGACTAGTTGTTCTTCATGGGCTGGTGCTACAAAAAATTCTAACACATCACTTTCGCCATCCATGGTGCGATGAAATGCAATATTGTCATGGCTTTTAATATGGGCAACAATAAGCCAGATCATTCTTCGATGAGCGTTAACGACATAATAATTACAATACATAAGAATTCCTTTTCTTATTATGTTGCGATGATGAAGCCACTTTAAAAAGGTTAATTCTAATTTTTTTTTTATTAAAAATAATGTTATTTTAATTTCGTTAATCTAAAATAACAATAAAAATGAGGGAAAAATGAATATAATTTCAATAAAACGAATTACTGTTTTGTGTGTTGGGGTGTGCCTTGTAGCCGATGGAGTGATGGCTAGTGATTCTGTCGTTGCTGGAGCAGGACGTGGAGCAAGTGGCGCTGTGATTGATATTAGTTGCATTGAATTATTTTTTGCTATAGAGGCTAATGATCCGGAGGAAGTAGCAAGAGTGCTTTCAGATGAATCTATTGATATTAATGCTAAAGATAGTCGCGGAAAGACACCATTACTTATTGCATGCGAGTCACGTCCACAGATGGCTCTCTTGTTGCTCGATGATCCTCGTGTGGGTGTCAATATTCCAGATAGGTTTGCAACCACACCACTTTCCGCCGCTGTTGCAAACTTGCATGTTGAAGTAGTAGAGAAATTACTTAAAAGGGATGATATTAATGTTAATGTACAGGATGATCGTGGGCGCACCCCACTTGCAACAGCTATTATTTGGAAGGGCGATCCGAACAAAGTTGTAAAATCTTTTATAATTGCACAAATGTTGCGTAACCATCCATCTATTGATACAAAGATTATAGTTGATGCTGAGAATAGATATACCGCATTTGAAAAACTTGATACACAAGAATTGTTTTTTTTGGGTTTTGGTTTTTATGATTTTGAAAAATATGAAGAAGGATTTGGCTTGTATAAAGAGTTCATGAAAGAATTAATTATTTATGGCGTAGTAACTGATCCTCGTCTAAAATTGAAAAAAATCTTAGATCAATTTGAAGATCTCCTGAAAGATGGAATAGAACTCTCTGCGAGAGTGGAATTTATGGCAACTATGTGAGTGGATGGATTCTGAAAGAATTGGAAATCAGTTATGAGATACTCAGATGGCTTTTCTGGTGGAGCCATCTGAGGGTTTGGACTCGTTTTTCTCGTGTGCTGCAAACACATCAGGAATTACTGCAGCAGGGGTTGTTGTAGTTGTTTTTGCTTCTGCGGCCACAAGTGATGGCATAAGTTGAGCTGCATCCGGAGTAATTTTGGGCAACTCTGGGGCTGGTGTAATTTGTGGCGCCGGCGCAGTAGGAAGAGTTTTTGCTGGTTCAGGGAGGGGCGGTACTGGCGGAGGTGTTGGAAGACTTGCTGTCGGCGCTGTTATTAATTCAGGAGATGTACTTGATGTTGTGGCTGGAGATGCTTGTGGGGCCACAATTGGTAACGCAGGAGTTGCTGCTGGAGGGGTTGCTGTTACAGGTTTTTGTGCTGGCGTCGGTGTTGCTTCAGTTTTTGCAATCCCAAGATCGTAGGTTTTTGTCAGATTGGTAAAGTCTGCCGGTGTGGCCTGTGGGGTTGCAGCAAGAGAGCTTTGTATTGTTTGTGAATAACTTTCAAGTGCGCTAATTGCAGTTTTGCAGTCAGCCGTGTGCTTATCTGGATCGCTAAATGGAGTTGCGCTTAGAACAGTAATCAAAGGTTGTTTGATCATGCGATCACGAAGCGCATCAAGGTCTTTGGGTAGCCGTGTTTGAGTGGCAAGAGCAGGGGTGTTTTTTGTGGCAATTTCTTGAGACCGTCTTTTGAGAATGTCTAGAAGGTCGTACGCTTGGCGTAATTCTTGCGTAGTAGTGTTCAGAAGGCTTGTGGTGTCACCATACTCTTGCCTTGAAGCGTGTAGCGTTTCATGGTGGCGAGCACTCAAAAGGAAAACTTGAGGCAAGAGTATGGCGACTAAGAGTAGTAGCAGCTTGTGAGAGTTCATACGTGATATCCTTATCGGTATATGTCCTTTTTAAAATTTCTATATGAATTGAGAATATCAAAAATGAGTGTACTTAAGTCAAGTGTTTTTGTTTTTAAACCATATGTTTTTCTTCAATGTTGTGATACTATGCGCCGCTCTTGGTGCTTATCATTGAAAGGATTTGTATGCGAAACTTTGTGCGTTCATTGCCGGCACAACTGATGTGTGCTATCGCGGTAGCGTTTGTGTTAAATATGTTTGTGTGTAATACCACTGTTGGTGTTTTCTTTACGATCAGCTCCTTAATAAAAGAGGTTCTTGAGTTTTTTCTTCCTTATATTGTCTTCTTTTTTGTTGCCAGCGGTGTCGCTTCATTTGCGCGTAATTCTTTGGTCATGGTTCTGCTTCTTGTATCACTGGTTACGGTTTCTAACGCGTTAACGGGGCTGTATGCCTATGGAGTGGGGGTGTCGCTGATGAATTGGTTTACGCCAGTTACTGAAAGTGTAATGCTTACGAATGTAACATCAGTCATAGCACCATTCTTTTCGCTTCATATGCCGTCGTTCCTGCGTGCTGACTATGCGATGCTTGCAGCTGTTGTGGTAGGCTGCTTGGTGCCGTTTTTCCCCATGGTTCCGTTTTCGCGTATGATTGTTGAAGGAAAAACATTTTTTGAACGTGGATTGTCGCAGTTTTTTATTCCTTTGCTACCGCTCTATGTATTGGGTTTCTTTTTAAAAATGATGCGTGAGTTGCCGGTGAGTCAGCTGTGTGGTGTGTATGGAGTGGTATTTGTTATGGCGGTGCTTTTGCAAATTGCCTGGTTGGTGTTTGCATATTGTGTCGCGCATGTGGGCCGCATAGGACAATCGATTCCAGCCATGATGATAGCGGCGCCGAGCTACTTAACTGCGCTTGGTACTATGTCCAGTGTGGCTACGCTTCCCGTAAGTGTTGCCTGTGCAGAGAAAAATACGGGCAATCGGTCGCTCGTTCAGTTTGCGATGCCTATTTTAGCTAACATTCATTTGATGGGTGATGCAGTATGTGTGCCGTTATTCGCGCTTGCAACAATGAAGTTGTTTTTTGGTGTTGTTCCTGCGCTTGGCGTATATGTAGTATTTTTGGGGTATCTGTGTTTGGCAATGCTTGCTGTATCAGGTATTCCCGGAGGTGGCATTATTGTTATGTTGCCATTGCTCCAGTCATTGTTTGGGTTTACTCCCGAAATGCTCAGTATCATGACCGCATTGTATTTACTGCAAGATGGGTTTGGTACTGCAGCAAACGTGATGGGCGATGGGGCATTGGTTATAGTACTTGATCGCCTGAGTGGTATGTTTATAAAAAAGAAAAAGGGAGTCTATGGCGCAGCACGAAGCAGTAAATAAAATTGGCATAGTGGCAGCAACAATTATTGGTATTAATGCAATGATTGGCGCTGGGATTTTTGCAATGCCGGCAAAGCTTTCAGCAACCGTTGGTATGGCCAGTGTTTTTTCCTATATAATTGCAGCTGTTTTGGTTCTCAGTATAGTGTTTGCGCTTGGGCGCCTAGCTGTTTTGCATCCCGGTGATGCATGGGGCTACCGGTATCCCGCCTTGTGGGGTGGTCATATCGTGGGGCTTGTTTCTTCGTATGCCTATGTGTTTGGTGTTATTGTTGCAATGGGATTTTTAACCCAGCAGCTTGGTATTTGGGTGGGTGCTTGTACTGGATACGATCCATCGCTGGTAGGGCAAATGCTCCTTGCGCTTATTATAGTATTGGTTATGGCTGGCGCAGAAGTTTCTTCGTGGGGCCAATATGTTATTGCGGCCTGTGTGCTGGTTCCTATGCTTGTGGCCAGCATTGTCTGCTGGATGCATGCACAGCCTTCATTGTGTACACCATTTGCTCCCTATGGCTATGGTGCTGTCATTAGTTCGCTGCCTACGATTATGTTCTCGTTATTAGGGTTTGAAAGCATTGCATCGCTTTATCGTGTGGTTGCCCAGCCACAGCAAAATGTGCCACGCGCTGCGCTCTATTCGGTGTTGATTGTTGTTGCCATGTTTTCATTATTTATTACGGGCGCGCTTGCGGCGATTGATAGTCGATTGTTTGTGGGCGGTCTTTCGCAGCCATTTTCACAAGTTATTACCACGGCGTTGCCGGGATACTGGTGGCTTGCTGGCCTTATTTGGGTGGGGGCATTTTTTGCTATTTTTGGCACACTCCATTCCATGGTGTGGTCGGTAGCAGAGCTCTTTTTCGATGTTTTGCGTAAAGTGCGTTCATCGTGTATGGCGCGCATTATAGCATCACCTGTTGTTTCGCAGCGGTCAGTGGTATTGGTTGTTGGCACGCTTACTGGCGTCTGCGCTCTTGTTTTGCAGGCTGATCTTATTATGAAGATAACCGCACTGTGTATTGTTACAACTTACTTTTTGTCGGTTGTTGCATTGCTGTTTGATCGTCGCACGTGGCAGGAATGGAGTGCCGCAGCTATTGCGGTGAGTGCTTCACTGAGTGCTTGCTGGCTCTGTGTATTGAGCCTACAATCAATACTTAGTGCTTCTTAGCGCATGCATCATTGACCCTGCTTTACTTGTAGTGCTATATACCAATCAGAATGCGTCGTAATTGACGGACTATCTGGCTGTAAGGAGGTACTAGTGAGTAAAGTATATTCAAAAATTCTTGTTGTTGTGGCATTGGTGTGCTGCGGAGTAGTGCTCCAATCGTCTGCGTCTGATGTGGTTTCGTTTCATGATCCTGCGCCATTATATTCTGTGTATGGACAAGACAGAACGCCCATTACGGTAAGAAAAAGTCAATTAACGTTGTCATTACTTCCGTATTATCAATTTGCTAAGCATGCAAAAAATGAGAAGAATGAAAAAGTGTCACTTGGTGACCGTATGGGCATGATTAATATGCTCGGGCTTCTTATTAATGATGATGCTTCGCCGTATGCAGATGGGCACAAGTTTGGTCAAGATGCTGATGATTCCGTTCTTCATAAGGCGTATTCTGCTTTTAAAACGTTTACTGATGACCATACGGGAGATAAGGTTTTTCTGGGTTCTACATATGAACCACTTGATGTAACTGATGCTCGATATGGTTGGGGTAAATACCAAACAACAATGACCTATGCGCGGCTTGGAGTGCGTGGCTCAATTGATTATTGTTTTTATAATGGCGTAGCTCTGGCAGTCCGTGGAGGCGTTGCTGAGTATTCAGTCCGTCAGCCGTATTACTTGGCAAATCCACGACTTGATGGTGACACCTATGTAAATGCTGCTATTGGGGCAAATCCGGAAACTTCGTTTGTTTATTTGGCGCAAACTAAATTGATGAATCAGGCACGGCAAAAAGAAGTAGGTACAGAGCTCGGGATTGATTTTACTGGGGCAAAAGGGACTGGGCTTGAAGATGTGAGCATTGAGCTGTCCTGGCGCAAAGGGTTTAGTATGAAAGATGCAGAAGGTGATCAGGTGCTGACGGTAACGCCGCTCATGGCACTTGCTGTTATGCTTCCTACATCGGAAAAGTCTAAAGTGGGTAAACTATTTGATATAGCACTGGGTAACAATGGATTTTATGGTTTTACCGGTCAAGTTGAAGTGAGCTTTGATTTCCCTGGCATGCTGAAAGTTGGGTTTGGTGGTACCGGTACCTTGAGTACTGAAGATGCAATTGGTAAACAGTTTGTGCCGACGTCTGAGTATCAGAATGGCATTTATCCTTGGCAAACAACTATTACCAAGCGGCCAGGTGCATTGTGGAAAGCGTATGCAACAATGCGAGCTCAAAACTTTATTGACTACTTAAGTTGCTATGTGACGTATATGTATGTGTCTCATTATAAAGATTCTATTGCCATTACCGGGGCAAACAAGGCACTCTTTTTGGGTGAAAAGCTTGCCGAAGAGGGGCGTTATAATGCACAGCTTATCCATTTGGGTTTTGAGTATGATATTACCCAGTCTCTCAAGTGTGGTCTGGCAATTCAATCAGTGTTTGCCGGTATGCGCATTTGGAAGACCACGACGATTGCAGGTTCATTAAGTTTTGTATTCTAGGGACGAGCGTTTGTTGCGCGCAGAACAGCGCCAGCCCAGAGCGAGCGGATACCGCAGTGCCAGCGTTTACACTCTTCACGTAGCTCTGGAAGCAGTGCTGGACTACGAGCATTGTCAATAAAGTTTTTCACTTTAGCGTTTTGCGCCCAGGGAAGAAAGTTATAGTTAAATGCTTCAACTTCTGTGGGATCGGCATTGAATGCTATCAGAAGTTCGAGTATGTGAATATTTTTGGCATTTGCTGCGCAGAGGAGGGGGCTGCTAATACGAGCAGCTTCTTTGCCAGGGGCTTCTGCGCGATATTGTCTGTCCATTTCTTGAGCTCCATAGAGTTTGTAGTTATCTCTTGTGAGCGGGCCAAAATCTTCGTTGCCATCGCTATCACTGTCATCATCGCTGCCATTGTCATCGGCATAGTCTCCGTCGTCGTACTCTTGTTCGTCATGTACTCTATGATCGTATGTCATGTTGGGATTTGCTCCTTGTTCAAGAAACAGTTTGACACAGTCATATGTGTTGCGCTCTACTGCGGTAAGGAAAAATGGATAATCAAAGTTAGCTTCATCCACGCCATTTGCGCTTACCCCTTTAGTGAATAAAAATTGTAGTAATCTCGGGTGGTTCGACTCAATTGCTATAGTGATGATATGGTCAAGAAAATATTTGTCTTGAAGTTCTGGATTACTTTCAAGAAGCGTTTGAATAGTTGCCACATCGTTTTTTCTTGCTGCTATGTCTAATTTTTCTCTGAGGTCTTCTGGTAGATATACTTGATCTGCTCCGCAATCTTCTACGGGGGAGCACCTCATCTCATCGATTCCGTTCAAGAGAGAGGTTGTAGCAGTTATTATACTGATGAGTAATGCGCTATGTTTCATAGATGCTCCTTTATGAAAAACCTTAAAGAATGGTAGAGTTTTTTGTTTTTAGTAAAAAAACTTTTTTTGCCTCATGTGTGCTGAGTATACTTACAAAGGGTCTTTCCACATAGCAAAAGGTTTTTATATGTATAGTGCCATTGAAAGCGGAGTGTTATTTTGGGTTTTTCTGTTTTTTGCTTCATGGGTAACTGCTGGATTAGAGCCCGTTCCATTGATGACAAAAAGTAACCTTATAGCTGAGGTGAGTAAAGAGCTTGGGTATGCCGATACACTTGATAATGAATATGGATCACAGTACTTATCATTTCGAAAAACTTTCCTGACGGCTGATGGGAAAGATGACGCCGTTTTGAGTAAAAAAGTTATGCATGATTTGGTTAAACGACTGCGAGCAAAAGTAACTACGCTTGCCGCTGATGTTCGAATGCTATTCAAGCAGCTTGCTGCGTTTCGAAAAGAGCATCACCTTCAGTCAGTTATTAATATTCAGGAGCTCCGTGAAAAAAGTATTGCCTTAAGTAAAGAATGGGACAGTGATGATGCTGGTGAAGAGTACGCTGTATCTTTGGAGAATAGTAATAGTGTGAGTATGCAGTCAAAAAAAACGCGGTGGTGGCATGCATGGGGCGATATATTACGAGATGTGACCGGAGTTAATTTTTTTATGAATATGTTTAAAACAAATTACGCTCGTCGTGATGCGTTGAAAGCTGAGCTAAATACGGTTTACGACGGTATGGTAAGAGTACGTATAAGTGCAACAAATAACCATGCGCTCATTGGGCTCATTATAGAAAAATTGGATAAATCGAATTCGCCGGTGGTTCTTGATGCTGTCAATGGCTTTAGAAAGAGCTTGCAGCGGATATCGCATTCAATAACAAAAGAACGATCTATGAAAGAGGCAAATGATTTTATTTTTGATGAGTATACAACAAGTAAACAATTTGAAGTTCTTCTGTTGCTTAAGATAGCGTTAGATTTTTTTGATTCTGTTGAAAGCTTTCATAAAAAATTAGAAACATTTTGGTTTGAAGTGAAGCGCGCATTAACGCAAGAAGATGTGAGTTTTGAAACTAAGGGGGCATAGTAGAAGGCTTATACACAATGATATCGGTTGTATGGCATGTCGGTGAATACTAAGGGCAAAAGAAGGATCAAATTATGAACTACAAAAAATTAATAGCTGGTTTATTTTCAGCAGCAATAAGCTATTCTTTATCAGCCGCTGTTGCAGTACAAGGAGGATATCGTGACCCATATGCTTTTGGCCAAAGAGCTCCGGGAGCAGGCTATAGTGCTCAGGGGTCAGAATGGATGGATATCTCGCAGGCTAGTAAGTCAGGATATACGTCTGTTGAATATGACCCTCAAGCTCCAACGTGGATGCGTGAATCGCAACCGATAAGTCAGCCAGAACGTCGCAAAGCATTGGTGATACATCAGGATGAAGACCCGAATGCTGACTCTGGGGGCGTTGATGGCGATCAGCATGTGCCGCAGCTCATGGTTGAGCAGCCGCAACAAGTGGTTCAAGTAGTGCCGCAAAAGCCAGCTGTTTTGCTTCAGATTAATCAGCCGAAGCGCCCCGAAAACCAACATGGATTGCGTGGTAACAAGCCAAAATTGCTCGAGTTGTCTAATCGAGCAATGAAGGAGCGCTTTTTTTTAGATGGTGGGTATCGTTCTGATGCTGAGCATCTAGCAGTTATTTCTCGACGTGGAATGCGAAATCATATTAATAAGATACGCAAAACTGTAAAGACATTAAAGCATGATTCTATGGTGTTAACAAAAGAGTTGAATGTATTCTGTCGAGATCATAACGTGCTCTTATCTTCTCAAGAGATTTCTCAGGAGGTTGAACGTTTAAAAACTCAATGGAATCAGCAAGAAGATAGGTATATTGCTCCTGAAAAGTATCATCGAGCAGTGAGTTACTGGAGTACGTGGTCTGATTGCTTATGGGATACTTTTAATCCATTCAGTCTTATTGGTCTTTTGCGCAAGAATTACCGGGCAAAATATCGTTTGAATCCTGCTATGAAATCTATTTATGATGATATTACTCAGATTCGCCAAAAATCTATGTATAATCACATTTATATAGGGCTAATTATACAAGCAATGGGGCAGACCAAGAATGAATTTGTATTAGCGGCAATGGAGCGGCTGCGAAATATTCGTTATTCTCTTTCAAAAGAGACTCAAATTAAAAAAACGCATGAGGAAATGATGTATAATTATACAGATAGCCTTGAACGTGAAGTTATTCCAATGCTTGAAACGGTACTTGATTTTTATACAGAAGTACATATTTTCAACAGAAAATTAAGTGATTTTTGGGCACATATTAAGCGTGCGCTCACGCCTAATGATGTTATGTCGTTTTAATAGGTGGATCTATAATTAGTATTCCGTGTGCGCCTGGGGGCTTGTGTATTAAGCCCCCAGAGTTGTATGTGTGAAGTGCTTTATTTTCTAGCTTTTTGACAAACCAATCTTGATCACGTACACTCTCTTTCACATTGCATTTTGCATGTTTCTAAAACTGTTTTTCCTATATTTATATTCTCAATAAAAGGTAGTTGGTCAGATATGTCTAAACGATTTAACATAGAAGTTCAGTCAACAGGTAATATTGAACGAGCTTTGAGACAATTAAAGAAAAAAATTGAACGCGAAGGCGTTGTTCGCGATATGAAGCGCCAAGTGTACTTTGAAGCGCCTACGCAAAAGCGTCGTAAACGCATGATGCGAGCGATCAAGAATAACATTATGCGTTTGGCAAGTGAGCAATTATAAGCCAGTGCTGATACATAAAATTAAGTTAGGTCCTGCGCTATGGTCATGAGTCGACGTGTTCAAGAAATGAGACGAAATCGTAAAAAATCGTTTTATCTTCGAGAACTATCTTCGTTGCTTTCTCGTCTTGTGTATGATGAGCCCCGTCTTTTAAATATGTATTTTACACGAATTGAGCTGTCTGAGGACGGAAGCGTGTGTTATGTGTATTGTGCGTTTTTGAATGCTGAATCTGCTGAGCAGGGGCAGACTTTATTTGAAGAAGCACGCGAATTGCTTGTTTTATACAAAGGATCCATGCGGACTGCCCTTGCAGGTGCATTATCTGCACGGTACGTTCCGCAGTTGCGATTTGTGTTTGACGAAAAAAAAGAAAAAGAGCAACGGATTAATGATTTACTTAATCATGTGGGTGCAGAGCTTGACCAGTATGATTCACGTAAGAGTGATGCAGGAGACGCTGCTCATGATGACGAGAGTGATATTACAAAAGAGTAAGAAATATATCTTATGAAGAAGGCGCTGAGAGGCGCCTTTTTTTGTTGGTACATCAGGAGAGACACGACAATACGTTCATTGGGAGGAGCGAGAATGAGTGAGTTAATCATAGTGGGCCTTCTTGGTCTTGTATGGGGATCGTTTTTGAATGTTGTGGGGTATCGTTTGATGTCAGGCGATTCACTTCTTGGCGCCCGGTCTCGGTGTCCTCGCTGTGCAGCAATAATTAGGTGGTATGATTTGTTTCCAGTAGTTTCATATTGCGTGCTTGGCGGGGCCGCCCGTTGTTGCAGGACGCCTATTTCATGGTTGTATCCGTTTATCGAGATATTTTCTGCGGTTGCTGCGCTTGCACTCTGGCATGATGGCGTAATGTGGTCAGGGTATGGAAGTTTAGCAATGATAGGACGTATGGTTGCGTATGGAATATTATTGAGTGGTTTTGTTGTTGCAACAAGAACTGATCTTGAAGCACTGGTTGTGCCACGTATTGTTATTGCGGTAATGGGTGTTGCGGGTGGTGTAGCATCGGTTTATGGTGTATTGCCAGTGACAGTCCTTGCCAGTTGTATTGGCGCTGGGGTTGGATATTTAAGCTTGTGGGGATTGAATTATCTTTCCCGGCGCATGGTTGGGCAAGATGGAATTGGTGAAGGTGACATGGAGCTTTTGGCAGTCGTAGGAATTTTCTGGGGTCTTGTAGGGGTGTGGGCGATCGCATTTATCAGCTCAGTGCTCGGAACAATGTGTGCTTTAGTGTATTTAATCATGACCGGTAAAGGACGCCATACACGTATTCCATTTATTCCTTTTATGGCGGTATCGGCGGTTGTGTTTCTTTTTTTGCAAAATCACATCATTAATTGGCTGTGGTCGGTATAAGCGCTATATCTCCCGCGTGGTTGAGCTGCCACCGCTCCAGTGTTGTGTCATTTTTTAATATGGCGTAGATGGTGAACTGTTGGGGAGCCAGAGAGCTTCCGGCAAGGAGCGAGGCAGGAGTGTGCGCAGAACCGGTAAAATAAGAAATTCCTTCTTGGGGAGTATTGCTAGCTGCTCCGTATGTGTAGGTATTTTGGGTGGTGTTTGGATTAGCGGTGTATCCTTTTGGTTGCCACTCAAGCTCTTTAAAATTGGTTGCAAAACGACCGTGTTGCAGTTGATATGCTTGTTGCGCTGCATAGAGCGTACTGAGGTTAAGCGTTACTTCAGCTTGACGCGTTTTTGCATAGAGCACCTGGTAGCGGGGCATCATCATTTTTCCTAAAAAAATAATGATCGCAATCACAATGAGAAGTTCAAGAATGGTAAATCCGGAAAGCTTGCGCGTCAGCATAATTGTATCCTTTCTATGAATGAGAAGTTGCGGCAGGCTAAATGTAGGGCAACTTTAGTATGGATTGATTTTGCCGTTTAAAACTAGCTTTTTATGTAGTATTAAAATCTACTAGTTCATAGTGGTACAGATGTTTTTGGTACGTTGGAGCAGACTTATTGGATTACTTCGCGACTCTCGCAATGACGCTTGGTGCACGTTCGTACCTTTTGAAAGTTAAAAGCTGAGATTCGCGTAATTTTGGACTATTATTTGATATTGCTTACTCGGACACAGCCTTATTTTATAAAAGCTGAGTGACAGCTGCTACCAGCTCAGAAAGCGGCATATTACTGGTTATTCCCGATGCATGAATGTGTCCACCGCCTCCCAGTTGCTGGGCAATCGCATTCACGTTTGTTTTCTTGCTGCGGAGTGAAGCTTTACTTTTCCCCTGCCATTCGTAAAACAGAATGATGACATCGGTAGTCATGGTTTGTGACAGCATGGCGATCAGTCCATTGAGTGCTTCGTCCGGAAGGGCATACTCCGCAAGGAGCTCTTTGCTGCACACGACCCAGAGCGCAGTATTGCTGGCGTTAGAGCATGCGCGCGTCAAGAGAGCTCCCCAGAGTTTTAGCACTTCAGGATTTGAATGAAGAATCATTTTTTGGCTCAGGGCGTGAATATTTGCTCCATGATCTATGAGGGTTGCTGCATTGCGTAATGTTTCTGCAGTGGTTCCCGATACACGAAAATTAAGTGTGTCGCACAGGACGCCAAAGAGAAGTTGATTTGCCATATCAGAAGAAATTGGTTGGTTCCATGCGGCGATAAGTTGGTAGACAAGTTCACAGCTACTGGTGATTGAAGTGTCAATAAAGTGCAGGACTCCTTTCAGTGTATTACCGTGATGATGGTCAATAACAATCAAAGGAATATGTTCAAATTCTTCAGGAAAGTAGAGTCTGGTGCGTACAGGAGTGTCGCAGCTTATGATAAGATCAGGCAGGAAGGTATGCGTGTTCTCTTGGAGGTTTTCAATAATATACGGCAAAGAGTCTCGGCCTGATCCTGGGTAGATAACTTCAGTTTTTTTACCGAGGGAAGTGAGAAGGAGTGAAAGTGCTGAGCAGGCTCCCAGGGCATCAGGGTCTGGTTTTTGGTGCGCAAGAAGTGTTATCGTTTGGGCGTTGGTGATTAGTTGCCATGCTGTGGCTGCTCGGGAAGAGAATGATTCATGTGTGCTCATAGATGCTTTCAGTTGAATGACGAGTGTATGCATGTCAGCATACTGATTTGCGATGTCACTGCCAATAGAGTTTGTCTGAGAGTGTGTTTGGGTATGAAAAATATGCTAATGGTTGTCTGTAATCAATGGAGTGCTCAAAAACAATGAATACTCCCTGCTGATCGCGAAAATGACATTGTATGGCTTTTGACACTGGCATAAATCTATAGTACAGTTATTCACACTTTGAATATTTCCTTCATCAATGAATTATTTTTTTATAAGCAATAGCTTGCATCAAAAGAGGTATAGCTATACAAATGAGGCAGTCGGGTCGCCCGAATGCCCATTAAAGATAGGTAAGGAGTTAGTACATGAATAATAGTTCGACTCAGTCTGCAAAGACCGTCTTAATCCAGCCAGGTCAAGTGTTGACCTATCATGAGGTGGTTGAATACCTTGATTCTCTTCCGGTTCGTGAATGTAGCCCTCAAGCAGTTGAGCGTATGGCTCAATTGAATACCCTCTGTAATAATCTTCTGCACACCGTGAATACGGTTCTTGTGGGAGGAACCAATGGTAAAAGTTTGACTATGCATTTCTCTTCCAAACTATTTATCGAAGAAAATGTTGCTGCGTGTTTACTCTATTCCACTCATTTTTTAACGTATAATGAACGCATTGTATGTAATGGTGAGCAGATCTCTAATAAAGCATTTGCGGAAGTTATGAACAAGATTATTGCCATTGCGACTGCTGCTGATAGTGCCCCAACAGCGCATGAACTTGTTATGCTTGGAGGATTTTTATATGCAGTTGAACAGCATGTAGAAGTGGTGCTTGTTGAAGTGGCATTGGGTGGCCGCCATGATGTTAGCGCAGTGTGCAAGCCTCGCATTACGGTAGTGACGCGTGTGGGTGATGATGCAACGCATACGCTCGGGAATGATCTTGATATGATTGCAAAAGAATTGATAACTGTTGCGCAATCGGGAGCACTATTTATTTCAGCAGAGCAGAGTAAAATTCGTCTGCAGCGTATGAAAACATGGGTTGAAGAGCGCGGCGGGGTGTGGGCAATGCCGATCAGAAAATTGGCGCCACTTCCCTATATGTATGAACAATTATATGGTCGTACGGCATCGCTTGGCGAGCGGATAACTCAGTTGTATGTTGAAACAGTGCTTAAGCGCTTTTCTCCATTTTTACGAGGTAATTTGCTTGCTACGCAAGAGGGGCAGCGTGGACGGCCAACACTTGAAGCAAAACGGAATGCTGAAGTGAATCCTATTAAGACCATGAAAAGTTTTTGGAAGAATCAGTTTTCTTTAATTCGGGGCCGGTTTGAAGTTCTTGACAAAGAAAAACCTATGGTGGTTTTGGATAATGCAAGCAATATTGATGCATTTATGAATGTATTTTTGGGCGTTCGTTTGATGCACTATCAACGTCCTGCTAAAGGTTTTGCCATGATTATGGGTGTTTCAGATTCTATTCATATTGAGTTGCTTTTAAAAGCGATTCGATATGTGCTTAAAAAAGTTCCAGGGGAAGTTGTTTTTATTCCATTCCGGGATGCATTGTTGACGTCTCATGCTCCAGAAGAGTTGCTACTGCGTGCGCGTGAGATGAACATTCGTGCGCGAGCTGCGCAGTCATTGAGCCAAGCGCTACAGCTTGCAAAAGATTCGGTTGATACGCGTGAAGGGCTTGTGGTTGTTGCAGGAGCGCCATCACTTATTACAGAGTATTGGCAGCTGCGTGAGATGAAAAAGTTGTAAAATGATAAGAGAAAGGGGCGGCGTTTATAAACGCCGCCCCTTTCTCTTATCTGTAGATAATGTGTCTACAAACTTGAGTGTTTACCTAGTGTTTCTGCTTTTCCTTGCATGATCAGCATTTCGCGATCAAGCTCTGAAAGATATTGTGACATCTCTTCTTGGTACTGTGCAGATTTTAATGCAAAGGCAAGGCTTGCTTTGAGGTATCCCAGTGGGTTGCCAATATCATAGCGTGAGCCTTGAATTTTATATGCAAACACTTTTTCGCCAGAGAACAAGAGATTTTGAATGCCATCAGTCAGTTGGATTTCTCCGGTTGATTGGGCATTTAATTCTTCAAGTGAGTCAAAAATGGCGGGCGATAATACATAGCGGCCTACAATTGCAAGATTAGATGGCGCTTGTGCGCTTGATGGTTTTTCAACCAGTTCTTTTACTTGAAAAAGGTTTGGTGAAAATTGTTTTTTAATTGCAACAACTCCATAGCGAGAAATATCTTTACCGGATACTTCTTGTACCGCAACAACATTACATTTTTCTTGCTGTGCTATTTTAATGAGTTGCGCAATCCCTGGAGTTTGTCCGTGAATAATGTCATCTGGCAAAAGAATTGCACAATGCTCTTTTCCAATTGCATGGCGTGCTGTCCATACAGCGTGGCCAAGGCCTGCTGGTTCATGCTGATTGACGTACGTGAAATCACTTGCATAAATTGATTTATGTAGAGATCCAAGTGCCTGTTGGCTTGATTGCGGCAGGGCTGCAAAATCGCGTTCTTGCATAGGGTCAAAATGTGATTGAATTAGGTTGCGATTTTTGCCGGTAACCATAACAAAGTTTTTGATACCGGATTTCACTCCTTCTTCGACTGCATACTGTAGTGCTGGTTTTTCTAAAATTGGTAGCATTTCTTTTGGCACTGACCGTGAGGCAGGCAAAAAACGTGAACCAATACCAGCAACTGGAATTATAGCTTTGGTGACCATTACCACTCTCATTCTCCTTCTTTTGAGTGCGCTGCTCACCTCACAATATGTGGGGTGGCAGGCTAGGTAAAATTATTCAAAAATTTTACCTTTCCATTACTTAGTGTGCGGATGTCTTTTATGCCATACCGCAGCATTGCAAGGCGTGTAAGCCCAAAACCGAATGCAAATCCTGAATACTGGAGTGGATCGATGCCCGCTTCTTTTAGCACGTTAGGGTGAATCATGCCTCCTGGAAAAACCTCAATCCATCGTGTTTTTTTACACGTTGAACAGCCAGTTTTACAGAATGGGCATTGCATATCAATTTCTACGCCTGGTTCAACAAAAGGGAAAAATCCGGGGCGTGTTCGAATAGCAAGTGAATCAGAGCCAAAAAGTGCTCGTAAAAATTCCTTGATCACGCCAAACAGATTGGCGAGTGTCACGTTTTTATCAATAAGAATTCCTTCGCATTGAAAAAATGTGTGATCATGGCTTGCATCAACCGCTTCGTGTCGAAACACGCGACCAGTACAGATACCGGCAAGCGGTAGTTTTTTTTCTTTCATGGCACGCATTTGAACAGTGGATGTGTGTGTGCGCATAAGCATGCCTGGTACATTTAACCAAAATGTATCATACATATCACGTGCAGGGTGATCACCAGGTATGTTCAGTGCGGTAAAATTGTGATAGTCGGTCTCAACTTCCGGACCATCGAGCAATTCAAACCCCATAGAAAGAAAAATATTTTGTACTTCAGTAATGAAATGAGTGTACGGATGCAGACTTCCTTCGAGCTGTCCGGGCACAGAGGCAGTAACGTCAAATGAGCGATCAGTGTGCTCTTGTTGAGCAGCCAATAATTCTTTTTTTGTTTTGACGTCAGATTCACAGGTTTTTTTTAATGTATTGAGGAGAGGGCCACAGATTCGTTTTTCATCAAGACTACTGGTGCCAAGACATTCAAAAAGTTCTTGCACACAGCCTTTTTTACCCAGAAATGCGATACGAATTTCTTCAAGCTGCTGATGACTGTTGACATTGGCCAACGCCTGTTGCCACAGTATTAGTTGTTCAGCTATGCGCTCGTGTAATGTGCTCATGTCACGGTACCCAGTTATATACATAATGCTATAGAAGTGCCCTATCATAGCAGGAATGGTACTTTTTGCCAGAATAAATTATGCGCATGCTCGGGGGTAGTGGAGGACGGTATGAAATTGAGTTTTTTGGCCAACAGTTTTTGCGTAATTTTTGTGTGTGTTAGCGGTTTTCTCTCTGCTGCCAAGTGGTTGAATAAGCCAGCGAAAGACATTTCATGGGCATCTCTTAGTGTCATTACAAGTAAGGGCCAGTTATGTCTGAAAAAAAAAGGTGGACGGAGTAATTGTCCTCGAGAGGAGCTGTGTGATGTTGGATTATGCTGTGTTTTAAGGCTTATTAGAAATCCAGAAAGTTTGAATCAGAATGTTCCAGAATTAACAAATATTTCGTATCGCACTTTGTTGTCAGCAGTACGGGTAGCATTACATGAGAAACCTTTTAAGAAACAAAAAGAACTTGAAAATGTAATATTATTGATTGAACGATTTTCTGCAGTAGTGAGCTTTGATTCGAATTATGAGCACATTCGTCAATTGGCGTCTGTTCATGTCGGGTCTCGAGAAGAGACTATTGCTGGTTTGTGGGAGCATCTGAGACCTCAGACCACTGTGTCTGCAGAGGGGGTTGAATCATCTGATCATCTTGTAACTGCTAATCCGTACAAGATCCTCACCGAACATGCAGCCGCCTTAGCTGCAGCTGAACGCTCTGGTGCACCGGTGCCTGCTTTCACAGGAGTTGGCTTTGGCGAAGCTCTGCACGTGGTACCTGCAGGCCCGCGGCCTCGAGCTATTGGTGGTGGTGCAGCGGGAAGAGTACAACCGGCTCAGCAATCTCAGCTGGTACCATTTCCTGGACCATGTGCTGGGTGTCAGCAGCGCGTGTTGACCGATGGTCAGACTCACGGAGAGCCTATTACTAATCCTGGTGAAGAGGTGCAGAATCCTGCTCAAAAGAAAAAAACGGTGGGGCCTCGTGTGGCAGGCGTAGTGCTTGCGGCTGCGCTTACCGGGCTTTTAATAGATTGTGCAGTGCGTAAAAAGCGATCATGGCTTGCCCGTTTTGCGGCTGCAACAGGGAGAGGGTTTCGATCGTTTTTCAGATGGCTGAAAATGCCTGGTCGCCCTCCGCACGGACTACAAGAGTAGTTTGCTACTTTTGATTATTGCTGAGGAAATGCTGTATTGAGTTCAGTCATGGTAGCAATCCATTGACGGCAATTTATTTCATGTGTGGCAGTCTCTGTATGAGGTAGTTGTGCGAGGGCTGCTGCGTGCTGAGCAAGAAACTTTGCGTTTTTACGTTGTGCTTGCCATTGTTTCCATCGTCCCCACATATTCCAGCGACTGGTGTCTAGTGTCACGGTATGTTCAGAATGTGGAATGTTTGGTGTAAGCGTATTTCTAATGTGAATGAGAGTATTGCGTACTGAGATCTGATTTATTTTTGTTTCTTCAATGAGATCGGTATTGGGAAGAGTAATGTAGGCATAAATTTTGTTAAGTACGCAGGCAAGCCATATGCTTGCGGCAGAAGCCACAATCCATTTTCCTGCGGTGACAAGAATGCTGCTTGATACAAAAGGAATAAATCGGTGCTGCTTTGTTTTTTTTGTCCTGGTTTTTTTGGGGCGCCGAGTAGAGCGTGTTGTGGGATCTTGTGAGAGTAGATCGATGCTTATAGAGCAGAGTGTTATGAGCTTGGCAAGAATTGGTTCACGGAAAGTGTTGCATTTGTAAGCAGTTATGCATTCGGCGAGCGAGTCATTGATTCGGTTAAGCGTATCTTCCAGTTCGGCTGCATAGCGAGTCATTGTTTCTGGAATGGAGTCTTTGAGGCTAGCAAGGTTGCGTACTCTACTGTAGGTGCTTTTTATGATGAGAGGGAGCTCAGAGAATGGATTGTGGGGCCCGTATGTGCTCGTTATAAGCAGTTCAAATATCTCTACTTTTTTTAAACATTCATCAGTGGTTGTTTCATGCAAGCTATTGGCCCTATTTAGTGCGCAGGCAAAGAGGCTTACTCCTAGTATAAATCCTATTTTCATACGGAAGTTCCTTGCTTTGCATGTGGTTGAATGGCAGGCATAAGATTGAGAGCAGCAGTGGTTGCGTTTCCCAGTACTTGCTGGCGCATTATTATTTTAGAGAGTTCTTTGCCTGGATCTTGTCTTTGAAGTATGCGTGTGGCGTGATGATCCTGTATTGCACATATAATAAGATACACGCAGCAGCCAATGCCGCAGTATAAAAGCGATTGCCAGACAATGTTTAAATGGTTGTTGGAGTTGTAGGGGTTGTACTGCGAATCGCCATAGGGAGTAAGGTCTCTCGTTGCAGCAGTTTTTATGCGGGTGCACTGAATGGTGTATTCAGTTTGGCGCATGAAGGTTATGAGTTTTTTTTTGATCTCATCAGGAGGGCGAGAGGAGCAAAGAGTGGCGTGCGTTTGCTTGATTATTTTTTGACGCACCACGCGGGGGGTGTAGGCAAGAAGTGTTGCAAGCGCTGTGAGCTCAGCTGCATACGGCTGTTCTGTAGGTAGTCCGTAGAGACAAGGATGATAGAGCCATAGTAAAAAAACAAAGTTGCGAATACTCATAGGGTGCCTTGCTGTTGGGAGAGCTGCTGTAGTTGGCATTCCAATTGCCCTATCATGCCGCTGCTTTTGCCGTTGCCATGTTCTTTTACACAGGCTTCATTGATGGTCTTGAGCTGCTTTTTAAGGCATCGGGTTTTTTTGTTTAGAGTTCTTTGTATACCGTATGTGACGCCAGCAAGCACCATTGCTCCTATGCCAAATAACAGAAGTTGTTCTTTAAGTGCGGTTTTTGGTGACTGAGACTGCATGTACGGCTGCTGAGGGAGTTCTTGCAGAAGCGCAAGAAGTTTTTGAGTAGTCGAGTCACTGGAAGTTGGAGTAGTGCTCGGTAAAGGAGTGGCGGTATAACTTGTAGGTGGTGGGGGTGTGAGCGTTGCCGTATCTAGGGGAGGAAAGGGAGTGGTAAGAGTATATTGATTAATAAGTTCAGTTGCTTGTGCGTGAATCTGAGAAAGCTGCTCTTGGATAGTAAAAATAATGGCAGGGAGTGAACGGGATCGTTTTGTAGCTGCTACTTTTTGTGTATGTGCAAGGACGGTTACTGCTTGCTCGTACGTGTGCACTAAAGACCCAAGAGGGTTTTCTGGTCCATACAAAGCGGTCCACAGGCAGCGGAGGGCATAACATGTTTGAAGATGCTCGGTAATGCTACAGGGAGTAGGGGTTTGATGAGTTGGGGCTGGTTTTAAGTCTGCCCATATACTGTATGGAGTAAAAACAAAAAGGTATGTAATGAGTATTGAGTGAATTCTCATGAGATGCTTTCAGTGATGTAATGGCGCGCAAGTGTGCGTGGCGAGCTTTGTGTAAGTCAATTATTTGCACACACCCAGGTTTAATTAAGCGGCACTGTGCAATCTTAATTGTGGTTAGACACAGTACGTAAGTCATACTATTCTGTGGTGACTATTATTTTCTTTAATAAAAAGGATAGAGTATATGCGTACTGTTTTTTGTAAGAAATATTGCATAATGATTGCGTTTGTTTGCATAGCGCATGAGGGTAAGTCAGCAAGTGATAATCTTCCTGCTGGTGCTGGGACAGGTGTGGTATATAGTGTGGCTCCATCAAGTCATTATGCTAGAAGTTTGTGGCGCGTTGATTTTGCTGGTCGTAATTGTTTGCACAGCGCGGCACAAAATAAGGAGGTTGAATCAATTATAGGTTGTATAAATGTTGGGTGTCCTATAGAGAGTGTAGATTCGCATAAGCGAACTCCGCTGCACTATGCGGCAGGAGTAGGATTTGTCTTTGGTGTAGAATATTTATTAGAAAAAGGAGCTGTTCTTGACGCTCAAGATACAGATGGGCGAACTCCATTACAATATGCAGCGGCTGCTGGAAATATTGAGATGGTAAGATTGCTCCTGAGTCGAGGCGCAAAAATAAACCATCAAGATATTAAAGGGTCTACTCCTTTGCACGATGCAGCAAGATTTGGTCGGGTTGGAGTGGTCAAGCTTTTATTGGAGTATGGCGCTTCGGCTGCTGAGAGAAATTTTAAAGGGCAGACTTCTTTACATGTGGTAGCGATGGGGGAAGAGCGTCTTTTTAGAGAGTCTGGGAGTCTTGATTTTCAAGCTGGCCGACAGAAGGTAGTTGAAGAATTATTACGTTGTGGCGCTTCTGTTACAGAAAGAGATAGTTGTGGTGCTACGCCTTTGCATTTGGCTGCTTTAACCGGTCAAGCTTGGTGCATAAATCTATTGGTAGCTCGGGGCGCTGATGTAAATGCAATAGATCATAATAAAAGCACCGCTTTACACTGCGCAACAAAGGTCTTTTCGGAAGGGCAGGTTGATGCAGTTGTAGAATTGCTCAGGAGGGGTGCCAATGTGAAGGTCAGAGATTCTGCAGGTAAAACACCTTTATATTATGCAAGTAGATGCTCTGCTAAAAGTTTGCCCAATCCTAATTCTAGTTTGCTGAAAAAACATTTATTGTCCTATGGCGCAGTTGAAAGTTCGTGTAGTATTTTGTAGAAGGTTGACAGATATCAACTTTTTACTGATGAGCTGCTGGGAATGAATCACAAAAAATTGCGTTTATGAACGCGTATTTTCCCGTGAATATCGTTTGACATGTCGTACGTTTACCGGTAGGATGCTCCTCATATTTTTGCCGGGATAGCTCAGGTGGTAGAGCAGAGGACTGAAAATCCTTGTGTCGTCGGTTCGACTCCGTCTCCCGGCACCATCTTTTTACTGTATAGTAAGTCTCATTTAATATTTTTGTTTTAGTTTGGTGGCAACATGTTTGATTTTATTTCACGCAAAATAACGTCTATTTTTTCATGGGTGCGTGGGAGTGGTAAAGTCAGGCAAGAAGAGCTTGATAAGTTGTATTTGCAACTTGAAGAAGCACTTCTTGAGGGGGACGTTCCGTATGAGGTGGTTGAAACGTTTTTGTCTGATATGAAGCGGACCATTGATGTTTCTTCTTTTGCAAAATTACAAAATCCTGGTGCTGCGCTGCTAAAGCAAGTGCATAAACAATTATTAACATTGCTCTCAGGCCCTGCGGGCAGTAATGAGGTTCCTACTTTTGTTATCCCATCAACTATTTTATTTTTAGGGCTGCAGGGTGCAGGTAAAACAACCACGCTTGCAAAATGTGCTCGGTATTTAAAAAATCAAGCAAAAAAGCGTGGCAAAGAAAGAAAAATCTTGTGTGGCTCTGTTGACTATTACCGTCCGGCAGCGCGAGAGCAGCTTAAAATTTTGGCAGACCAAGTTGGGATTGATTATAAAGAAGCGGTGAATACTCACCCGGTCAAGGCTGCTGCAGAACTTGCTGCATATGCAAAAAAGCAGGGGTATGAATACTTTTTATTGGATACAGCAGGACGACTCCATATTGATGAAGAATTGACCACAGAGCTTGTGTCTGTTGTTAAAGTGGTGGAGCCAAAATATAAAATTTTAGTACTTGACGGTATGACGGGCCAAGAATCACTTTCTGTTGCACGGACATTTTTAAATAGTATTGGTTTTGATGGTGCTGTTATGAGTAAGTGTGATAGTGATGCTCGTGGAGGGGCTGCACTTGCTTTTCGTGTTACGTTATCAAAGCCTATTTGGTTTGTTGGAGTAGGTGAAAAGCTGGATGATCTTGAGTCATTTGTTCCGGAGCGGATGGTTTCTCGTTTGATTGGAATGGGAGATTTTGCTACACTCCTTGAGAAAGCTGATGAAGTTATTGATAAGCAAGAGCAAGAACGTGTTGCGAATCGAATGATGGGCGGAGATTTTACCTTGCAAGATTTTTTAGAGCAGATTGATATGGTCAATAAAGTAGGTGCTCTTCAAACTCTTGCTCGTTATTTACCTGGTGTTGCGCAACTTTCACCGCAAGCGGTTGAAAAAAGCCAGCAGGAGATGAAAAAGTTTCGTGCTATCATTTCTTCAATGACTAAAAAAGAACGAATACTTCCTACCATTTTGAATGGATCTCGTCGTAAACGAATCGCCCAAGGCGCAGGCGTAACGGCGCAAGATGTAAATCAATTGATAGAAAAATTTGAACAAAGTAAGCAATTTGTTAAAATGATGAAGAAGTCCGGTGCTTGGCGCCGATAAAAGGCTGAGATTATTGTAGATAATAGTGGTAATTTAATTTCGACAAAAACAAAGGTATAAAGCATGGCAGTTGCAATTCGCTTGAGTCGCGCTGGGCGCACAAATCGTCCGTATTGGCGTATCGTAGCAATGGATTCTCGTAAAAAACGTGATGGAGCATGTCTTGATAGACTTGGCACCTATGATCCAATTAATCATAAAATTATCACATTCAATGCTGAAGGCATTCAAGAATGGGTTTCAAAAGGCGCGCAGTGTAGCGCAACAGTTGTTAAGTTGATGAAGCAACATTCGGCAGCACAAAAATCTGAAGCTGCTGTTGCAGTGGAGCCAGCTCCAGCTGCAAAACGATCTCGCGTAAAAGCAGCTGCATAAGCGCCTGATCTTAATTCAGTAATAGAATAGAACGTGTTATGTGCGCTGCTAATCATAGGGAGAGTAGGCGCGCAGGTCTGGTAGTAGCGATAAGTAGGGAGATGAGCCATGTTAAAAGATCTTGTAGAGCACATAGTTAAAAAGTTGGTAGATAAGCCAGAGTCTGTTCAGGTTTCTGAAGTTAATGGGGAACAAGCAATAATTATTGAGTTGCGCGTTGCTTCTGAAGATTTAGGAAAAGTGATTGGTAAAGAAGGCCGAACTGCTCGATCAATTCGTACTTTAGTGCATGCAGCAGCAACAAAAGAGAAAAAGCGTGCAGTTTTGGAAATTCTAGAATAATTGTTGAATAGTAGATTGAGTATACAGGTGAACATTCCATTTAGTTTTGGAAATGTTCACCTGTATTTTTTTTAGGATCGTAGAATGTCTAAAATAGTGGTGTCGATTATAACGGTATTTCCAGAGTTGTTTACTGAATGGGCACGAACCAGTCTGATAGCACGAGCATGCCAGAATGGTCGTTTGGTTGTAAATTGTGTACGATTATCTGATTATGCTCCGGCAAAAGAGCGAATTGATACTCCTGCATGTGGCCCAGGAGCGGGTATGGTACTGAAAGCGCCTCTTGTTGCTGCTGCAATTGATGATGTGTGTGCTCAGTATGGCCAAGGTCCTGTGTGTTTTTTTACTCCAGCAGGGAGGCTCTTGGATCAGCGGCTTTGTAAAACATTTGCCGATGACTGGGGGTTGTGCTTTGAGAGAAAATCTCAAGTGCCTGAAAATGATGTCACCTGCCATATTGTGCTTGTGTGTGGGCGCTATGAAGGGGTTGATTGTCGAGTTGTTGAACACTATAAAGGGATTGAGCTGAGTATTGGTAATTATGTCTTAATGGGGGGCGATCTTCCAGCGCAAGTATTTTTGGAGTCTTTGCTCCGGTATGTACCATCAGTTGTTGGTGATGCGCAATCGGTAGAGCACGATTCATTTAGTGGTCCGTTGGTTGATTATCCCGCGTATGGGCAGCCGAATGAGTGGAAAGGACTTGTCGTTCCTCCTGTTTTATTGAGTGGTGACCATGGGCGCATTGAAAAATATCGGTATGAGGTTGCGCTTGAGCAGTCTGTGCATTCTCATTTTGGTTGGCTTCGGACTAGCATGCTTGCCGATCAGCAAAGGCATGATATAGGAAAAGTTATCCCTGCTCATTATGTTATATTAATGCATGATCAAGTTCTGATTGGTCGTAAAGAACCGGTCCCTGGAACCACATCGGTAACGACTATTGATGTGCATGATATTGCACGCAGCTGTGCGACCTATGGCATTAAGAAATTCTTTGTGGTAACTCCATTAAAAGACCAGCAAGAACTTTTAAGAGTGTTTTTTGAATTTTGGCATACTGATCAAGGTCGTATGTATAATTATAATCGATATGATGCAATGAGTTGTGTGCAAGTGGTCAGTAGTCTTGCTGATGCAGAAGCTGCTATTGCGGCACTGAATAATCATGTTATGCCTATAAAAATTGCAACATCTGCGCGGCCGGTTCAAGGAGTATCTTCGCTTGCTTTTAATGGGCAGACACATGCCTGGAAGCATCGGGCGCCTATTGCAATTTTATTTGGAACAGGACAAGGAATGACGCAAGAGTTGCTTCAGCAATGCCAGTATGTACTTACACCGCTTTATGGATTTACACGCTATAATCATTTATCTGTTCGTGCTGCAGTTGCTATTGTGCTTGATCGTTGGCTTGGATATTTTCAGCCCACTAATGAGTAGTATACAAAATAGCCAATCGATTTTATGAATTGGCTATTTTGTGATGACACATGGTGTAAGTGAGTGACTTTTGGCTAGTATTTTCTAGCTTGGACTAGGCTTTAAGAGATTAACCATCTGGTCATAATACACGCTAATTAATGCGTTTTTTATTTAGTGTGCACTCTAAAAATAGAGTCAATATCCAGTTGGATGTTTTTATAAAATTGCGCAGCGCGATGGTTGAGTGTGCGTTTCAATAATGAGATCTTCTTCGCGATAGCTCCATGAAGTCAGTAGGAGTTCGAATATTGATAATTTCGGCGCAATTCTTCTGGTGTGTTCTATGCGTGAGTGCTTTCCGCTTATATGTACTGATCGGAGATCGCTTGATACGGTATAAGTGTTTACTCCTCTATCGCAAGAAATGGTAATAAATTCATTTTCCTTAACTGTGAGATTGTGTAGCCGTTGTATTTCTTGGTTAATAGCATACAGGCTAGTATATAATATGGCATTTCGACTGTTTAGTGCATGATGAATTGTGTAACTGTCTGTTAAGTCTACATGGGCAAACTGTCTGTTTTCAAGAAGGTAGATATGTTTGTTATTCAAAGATCGTGCATAGATTTGTGCATTCCAGAGATGAAGAGTACATTTATGTTCGACAGACAAATGACTTATTTTGCATTGTGCAAAAGCGAGACGTTTTTTTTGTATCCTTTTAAAACTTGGAATTTTTAGGTCTGGTATCAGGTGTATAATGTTATTATAGCCTTTAGAGCTGCAGAAAGTGAGATCTATGATATTCTTTTTGCTTGTATATCCTGCGCCATCAGTTGCATAAAGAACTGCTTGTGTCATAGTTAAAAATAAAAGATAGGTAAAAAGTTTTCGTATCATTAAAAATTCTTTCATAGTTTGAATTTGTTTGTGTTTTTATAAAATGGCGCAGCATTTTTTATCATGAATGCCTTCAATCAATAATCGTTCATTTGTGTTTACCCAGTGTGTCAGTAAGAAATGGATGTAGTGCTGGGCTCGAGCCGGTGTTACTCTTGCATCGCCAACTTGTTCAGGCGCTATAAGTAAATGATGAGTCATCTTGTCTTCAGTTACCCGGAAGTTGCAGTTATCAAGAGTGATGCGAAGAAAAGAAGCGGTAGAATTTTTTTTCTTTTTTGTACGAGTGCGCGGTACGTCATTTCGATTGCAGCATTAAGTGCACTGAACATCCTAATGTCATTAAAGTACTGAATTTTTTCTAATTCTGAAGAAGGCAGTTCATCTTCTGGGAATACTGTACCGCTTACAGGGTTTATAAAAAGAAACTCTGCAACGGTGCTGGTTTTTTTAATAAGATATAATTCTCCATTCCATCGGCCTAGTTGATGCGATGAATCACTTTTCCCTGAAGGAGAAAAACATAGTTGCAAGGATTGACTCCATGTATCATCAGCTGTTCTACACTCTGTTTGTTTGTCAGGAAGATAGGGTTGGTATAAAAAAGGGAAATCTGTTTTTTTAAAGACGTTATTAAAATGAACTCGTTTTTTAGGAGGTGTTTGGGTGCTAATAGCAAGCCCTGTGCCAGCGCCCGCTTGTTCCGTTGCGCTGACTGGTATGCAAAGAATAAGAAATAATCCAAAGGTTGGTAAGAAATTTTTCATAAATGTCCTTATGTGTTAACTAATAACGCAGCACGTTGGTTTTGCAAACAATCCATCTACTGTTGGGCGGCGTCTCGTTACCCATTCAGTAAGCAAGAGATGCGTAAGTTGTATTGCTTCCGGAGCTATACGATTTCCTGGAAGGTGTTTTACTGCATAAAAACGCTCATTTTTTTTATCTTCGGTAATGCTATAGCATGTTGATCCAATATAGATTTCACATGATTCACTTCTCAGATTTTTTATTTTTTGAGCGCATCGGCGTATTGCTTGATCAATGAGCATGAATTGCTCAATCGTATCAAAGTAATAGATGAAATGCCCTCTTTCTAGCGCAATCTCTGTATTTATAAATTCCCCACTATCAAGTAGCTCTAGAACATAATGCTTGCAAATACTTTCAAAATAGAGTCTGCCTGCATACATGCACAACCTAAAAAGAACATTGTTTTCAGATCTTTTTTTGCTTAGAGACGCTGTTTTTTGAGGGGAAAACGTTCCATCATATTTTTTATCATACTTGTAAGAGAATAGTACTGAAGGGGTTGTTGATCGTACACCATCTACAATTAAGTGTCCTATCCTCACTGGTCTATATGGATATCTCAGGAAAATAAAATCTGTTATTGAAGCAGCGTGCGTATCGGTGCAAGTTGTTATGTGGGCGGGAACAGAGGTAGCATTAAGAAAATGCATTGAAAGCGTAAATATAAGAATGAGATGTGCATGTATCATCATTTGTAATCCTTTAATTTTATATACAGTCACGGCTGAAGATGAGGCGTTGCTTTATGCTTGCGGTAGTAGAGTAATTAGCAGCATAGTATTCGCCATAAGAACCTTCTCCAAATTTGTTTTGCAAAAGAGATTGGTCTGGCTCTGAACTCGATGCTTTCAAATTTTTCGTGACGGTTGTACAGTAACTCCATAGGTGTATGAAGTAATCTGTTAAAAAGCAGTAATGAGAAGAGTTCTTTTTGAGCACCTTGTTTGGTTGGATTTGCAACTGCTTTTAAAAATTTCTTCATATCAGAGTTTTGTATCGCGTAAAGTGCTGTTCCAGAGCCAATAATAGTATATGGGTCTTCTCCTGGTATGATCATTATGATTTCAGTATTTGTACTTCTTTTTTCTTCTGTCATTTCAATAAAATTTTCAAAAGCTTTAGCCATATATTGGTTAATACAATATAGTTGGCTATATCGAATGATATTTTTTTGTGTTAATGCGCTTGTTACAAGTAATAATTCATTTAGGTCTAAGCTTTCTAATATAGACTTGTCGTTAAAATTAACTATTTTGTAATAGTCACGGCCAGATTCTGACACAGCATAACAAGTTCCTTTGTACGAATGGAGAAGAAGCCGTGTTCTTGTGCCTGAGGTCATTTGAATATTTATTCGTGCAGGCTCTGTGTAAGGAGTCGGATGTTTTGGTATAATTAAATCGTTAAATATTGGAAGAGAAAAATATCCTAATTTGTTGTATATATTCCCAAATCCAGCTTCTTTTTCTTTGAACATACTTACTTTCTGAGGAAACGCAGAACTACGATTGTCTCTAGGATAAAGAGCTTTTTTTGTAGCTAATTCTTGAGCGCGTTGCTTTTCACGTTCGCGTCGCATTAATTCTTCTTGCTCTAATTTTGCTGCATCAGCATAGACAGTTTCTGTGCCTAATTTTTCTTTTTCAAAAGCAGCAATTACAACTAATTTTTGCATTGTTTTTTGAGCAGATCGAGCAATCATAGCAGATTCATTTCCTGTGATAGGATTAGGTTGTTCTACTGTTGAAGAAGTTTTGCCTCGTACTGCGCCCCTGCGGCTAAGACTGGGAACATGTTCAGATGTTGCGCTATCGGCACTTGTTTCGGCGCTAGCAAGATCTGTTTCAATAAAGCCTACTCCTGCACCTTCAGGCAGCTGTAGTGGAGCAACTTTTTCGCTGCCACGACCAGGCAGTGACTTCTGTTTTGGTCTTGTATTAGCTTCTGCGCAATGAAGTGGTTGGTAAGCGGCAAGAAGGAGTGTCAATATAAAAATGTTGTGCTTCATAAAATTTATAACTCCTTTTTTATAGCGTGCCTGCTAAGACTTCCATGCTGTACCTGACAGTATGGAAAACTCAACATAGAGGTAATGCATAGGGTGCGCATTTGATATATGCAGATAAAACAGTATGTGCACGATTTCCCCAAATCTTCTGTGCGCATATGCTTAAAATAAACGACATAGTATGCCGTTTATGAAAAAATCTCGGTCTACCTAAAATCTTTTAGATTAAGTAAACCGAGAAAAAACTTTATTTTAATTCAAAATTCTTTCATATAAAAAAACTATATGAGTTTCGAGTTTTTGTCAAACAGCCCCATTTTTAGGCCTTTCTATTTTTTAGTCTCCTCTGATTGAGACTGATTCTATTGAAGTGTCACCTTCTACTGTAGTGAGGGTGTGGCCCCAAACAGGATGAGCAGTGCTGCTTTCGGGGGCAATGCGATTTGTACGAGTTAGTCGCATGCGTTTAATCCACCCAAATAAGCCTCTATTTTTTTTAGGATGCGTAAAGAGAGACTCTCTTGAAGGAGCTGTATTGAGCGGTTGAGTAAGTGCGCAATACAGCCAAGGAGATGTACGCCAGAGTGATCCATTTGTAGTGCATACAGATAGCCAGCAGTTTAAATTCGACCAAAAAAATTCTCCGATAAAAACATTTTTTGGATCAGTTTGTATGTGCTTGCTCACTACTATGACGCCTCTGTTAATATCTTCATTGCTCTTCTCTGTTATGATGTTTAGCATTTTATTAAGATTTTCAATCATGCCAACTTTTAAAACTTGTGTTGATTCAAAGTCTAAGATACCAAATAATTCACCGGTGCATATGTTTTCTAAGAACCTTGTTCTATTGTAGCCATTGAACTCTCTCTCTGTGGTGATACATAACTGTGGCAAAGGCAAGTCCTTGCGAAAGCATAAAACGCATATTCTTGTATCTTCTTCTCTCGCGTGAATCATTTGTCCAGTAGCTGCAGTTGTCAGTGTTTCATACATGGTAGTGTCAGTTGATTCATATGGGGAGAGCTGTTGGATTCTGCTTTCAAATGCAATTAAGAGGCGCAACGTTGGCTCATTAAAGTAGCCGATGTCAGTTTTCCTGCCATCTTTATTGCAAAGCGCTGTCCATAAGCCATTATGCATGCCGATTGGTTGCACTAATTGAATCCCTCCAAGAGCGCTTGTCGGTGATATTGCGGTACTGGTTGTGCTCCATGTAGGGCTTGCTGCATGGAGATTAAAATGGTCAAAAGTATATGCATGCGTGGTGAGAAAAGCTGCGAGTAGAGAAAATGCTAAAGATATGTTTTTTACCATAGGGGATCCTTGTATGATACTGAAAATAAGTACTTTATATGATATGGTTGAATGGTGATATTATGATGGCTGTGCTCCTAGGATGCCAAAGTTTTAGATTAAAGCAATAGGCATTGTAAGCTTTTTTATGTAATAGCAGCTCATCTACAGGCCTACTTTTTTTTGCATTACCTCTTGTGGGAGCCTCATTGCAAGGCGCCTGCGCTTTGTATATAGAGTGTATGCACTCTGTGCGGTTAAGTGAAAATATGCTTATTTCTTAGTGCGTTCGGGTAAAGGGAGGACCTCCTTCTTGTAAAAGTAGGTAGAACCGGTATACTTGTCTCTATGTTGCTACAACATTTTGATCGATTAAGTAATTAAAGGAATAGCATGAAAGCGATGAATTTGACCAAAGAAACTATTGCGCAGCTTGGCGTAGTAGACAGAGGCTTTCCTGAATTTCGAGCTGGCGATACCATTGCGGTTTCTCAGATCGTTAAAGAAGGTAATAAAGAAAGAACACAAATTTTTGAAGGCGATGTTCTCGCTATCCGTGGCACTGGCGCATCAATGAGTTTTACTGTTCGTCGTATAGCGTCAAATAATGTTGCAGTTGAGCGTATTTATCCAATCCATTCACCAGTGATTAGCGATATTACTGTTGTGCGACGTGGCGATGTTCGTCGTGCGAAATTGTATTATGTACGTGATCGTATCGGTAAGTCTGCGCGTATTAAGGAAAAAGTATTGACCAGAGAGCAGAAGATGCATTTGAATGATAAAGCTGCGCATGTGTCTGAAACTCATGCGGTAGCTGAGTAAAGATTTTTCTATTGTATAGTTCCCTGCGAATGTACGGAAGAAACGAGAACACCTGTCTATGGATAGTAGTGAGTAGTTTTTTAAGGAATGCGTATATTCTTCGGAGTAGGTGTCGTTGGCTAATGGATTAGTTGTAATGACACTGAGCTTGAAACAAACAAGCACCGAGCGATGCTAAAGCGGTTGTTCGTTTTACATCAAGGGATTATCAACGGGGCATATATGAGTATATGGCTTATTATAAAAGCCGCAGTGTTAGCAGCGTTAATTCTGGTAACAATTCCGTTTGTGTTGTGTCTTTTTTTTGCATTATGGGGCAAAAACTTTGTTCTTGTTGTTGAAAAAGACTCGTGGCTCGCAAAAGTGCGGCAGCCATTGATACGCGGAATGGTAATGAGATTTCTAGCCTAAAATTTTGTGTAAAAGTGATTGAGAGATGGAGTAGAGAAATCTGCTCCATCTCTTTTCTTATTACTTCCTGTAGGGGAGATGGGAGCTATGTGAAACATGGAGCGTTTGCATATGGGTAGTAAGAAGTTGTTGAGAATAAGCGTACGTATGAAGTGCGCTGTAAAGTGCTCGTGAGTGTGATCGTCGGCATAAAAGGGTTGTATGAATATATTTAAAATAATTGTTACCGCGGCAAGTGTTGTTTCATGTGTGTACTCAGCGGATAAGTCAGATGCACCAGCTCTTGAAGGAAAAGAAGAGTTAACGGCTCAGATTATAGCTTGTGCAAAAGCATTTTATGCTTACAATAAAGTTGAGCACGGTGAGGGAGCGACTATTGATGATTTGATTATTCAGTACCAAAACTTTGAGGATGCGCGGCCGTTTGCTTATAAGATTCAAATGCTCGGGCTTATGCTCGCAGGGGTGTCTTTCCCTCCGATTAGATTAAAAAATATGTATGGTATTGATGTGACTCAGTTTTATGATGATTTAAAGAGCGAGAGAGATTGGATGCAGTCTGGTGAAGCAATAGGCTCAGAGACGTTACGAGTTTTATTTAATAAAGGTAGTGATCTTATTGTTCGAATAGAAGCAATGCTTGGATTGGAAATTACATTTGCTGATACTGATTTTGGCCGATACGTTATTAACTTTATTAAGAAACCTTTTATGCAGGCTCAGGATTATTATAAGGTAACACTTACTCCCATAAGAGATGAGTTTAAGACTTTTCTTAAAAAACCATATCAAGATAAACCTAAGGTGATGGACATTATTGATGAAGTTGTCGATTGGGTTTATGCATTTCATATACATAAAACATATTGCGATATTGTGCATTTAGTGATGGCAAGAATGCGCTCTTCTCTCCTCTTGGCTGATGCACGAGCTAGGTGTGAGCGTGACGTTATGTTTGTAACTATATGTTCAGGCTGGCATAAAAATCTTATGGAATTAGGCTTCACTAGTGAATTGATTGATGCTGTTATGTCTAAGGTAATCTGCTTGAAGGACGGTGTGACATTGGCTTCATGTGGATTGTTTTTGCCCAGTTCTTCTCCTCTAAAATCGATTTTTGAGAAACGAAAAGAACTTGTCGCTGCGCTAAAAAAAAATACAGTACTGCCAAATGCGAGTGGTGAGTATACGTTTTCAGAAGAAGTTATTGAATTGGCAGGGATTTATTTAAAAAGCTATTTTAATCAAGAACTATCCAAAATGGTGTCTGTTGAAAATGATGCCAGATTGAAGCCTTTGCTTGCGGGCTTTGATCTGCGTGGTTCTTCTGGCGGAGGTTCTGCTGGGGCAGGAGGCTCTGGGCGACCTCAGAAAGAACGGTTTGTATTGATTCCTGCTGATGAAGAGTTAGCTTTTGAGACAGAAACTGTAGCTGGCGTGAAAGGTGCCCGTGCAGGAGGCTCTGCTAAACCTAAAGGCGGCCGGCGTGCCAGTAAAAAATAATATACAACTAGATTGCCAGATATGAACGGTGGGCCTTGAGAAATCAGGGCCTTTTTTATGCATGAATATTGCTTAAAATAATAATATCTCTGAGGGCAATTGAAATGAGTAAGAAAAGTGCCAGAATTATAAGGAGCATGCGTACATGATAGTACCAGAGAGCATTACGAGGAATGTGGTGCGCGTGATACAGCCATGCGGCAATAACAGGCAGAAAACATACACTGAAAAGAAGCCAGTAGGGAATAGGGTGTATAATTCCCCAATAAATAAAATGGGTTATTGATGTTTTTTCGTATAACGCACGATTACTTAAAAATGTTGCAATATGAAGAATGATGCTCAGTATCCATGCCCAGAATTCTCGCATGTATGCCGGTACTGAGCCTGTGAGAGGTGTAAGTGGATAGAATAAAATGCCTCCACCAGAAAAAGGCAGGCACATAACGTAGACAGTCCAGCAGAGTGCACTTAAGTGAATGCCTGTCAGCAAGCCATACGCTGCGACAAGATTTAATGTTGTGAAAGTTAAAAATGAGAAGAAAAAAGTAGTTTTAATAAAAACAAGAGAGAACTTGCGTCGTGCATGCATTATACAGTCCTCACATGAAATATGGTGGAGCTAACCGGATTCGAACCGGTGGCCTCATGAATGCCATTCATGCGCTCTACCAACTGAGCTATAGCCCCATACTGTATGTCGTGAAACCCAATTTTACGATACTGTAAAAAAATAGCAAGCATTTCTCTGGTTCCTTTTATGATGCAGAAAGCGGTGCTCCTTGTTTTGCTGGCATTCCTTTATTAATTCGATAACGCTGATTTTCTAGTTCGGCGCTTGTTAAGAGAGGTGTTTTCCCTCCAGTAGTAACAGTTGGTGCAGGTGCTGGGCGAGTTCTATTGGGCTTTGTAGCAGTGCTTGTTCGAATGACGGCAGGAAGTGACGTGCTATCAGCAGTGATTGTTTTTATAATAGATCCACTGAGGTAAGTAATGGTAGCATCAGAGCTTGCTCCTGTAGTAAAGAACCATGTATTGCTTCCTTTAAGCATGTCATGAGTCCAGGTGATATATGGTGATTCAATAATTGTTCCGTCTGGTTTATATCCACCATAAGTAAATACTCCATTAATAACTTTTATCCAGTAGGTTGCGCCATCTGGTGTAATGCCGCCAGTTTTATTTACTGAGCTGACAGCCGGAGTTTGTGAGCCTGCCTCATATAAAGAGGCACCTTGGGCGGTCAGTACCAAGCGGAAGTCAAGAGCTCGTGGTGTTGTTGTCGATTTACTAAAAGCAATGACGACACGGCTATCATCTGTTCCAAAAGTTGTGAGTTTGTGAAGCGTATTGGGTTTCATAGTTATGAGAGCGGTACTCCATTGAGTGGCTTGTGGAAGGTTGTTTGCGGTAATAGTCCCATCATCAGTTAATGAGGGAGACGTACTTCCTGCTGGTGGTGTTATTGCTTGAACAATTGCGATATCTTTAATGATACAACCAGTGTTCCAGCTACTAATGCCAATATACTGTAGGGGTGCTCGTGTCGTTGGTACATTAGCTTCAGTAAATGACCAAAGTGGTTTTGTATAATCAGAAGCCTGTGCTTGGTCATTTATGTCGTTAAGTCCAATTTCAAATAAGCGGCTGGTGAGCCGGGGAGTATAACGAACCCATATTTTATATGGGGCCCATGAAGATGCGCCGTCATTTTTTTCTGTAAGCTTTTTATAAGATGTTACGGTATCAGCTCCATCGTATGGAGAGTCTCCACTGACTACTGCTCTTCTTAGAGATACAAATCCATTATCATCAGTTGCTTGAATTTGGATGTTATACTCGGCACTTTTAAAAATCTCAACACCACCTGCTCTTGCAGAAGCGGTACTATTAGGATCACTTGTTAGTCCAATCATGATTGTGGCCGTATTGAGAGCGTCACGCTCGGTAATTTGTACGGTAGCAGTAAAAAGGCCTCCATATTGTGTGTTCAGTATGCCATTTGGATTCTGAGGTGTTTTGCTGAGAGCCCAAATATATTCAAGCTTTGGATCATTTTTTGTTCGTGTTACCGAGTTTGGGGGTGATTGGTTTGCTGAGGCATCATTGGCCTGATCTGGTATTTCTTTTGGCTCTGTATACGGTGAAAGAAGTATGTTTGTGTAGGTGAGTGCGGTTGTCCAAGAGCTGAGTCCTATTTTTGCAAAGTCAGCTGCAGCATTAGTTCGGGTATCGTTCCATGCAAAGAGAGGAGATGTGCCAATAGGTGTATCCAATCCAACACTTACGGTATAGGTGCCATCTTTCTTTACATATGAAATCCACAGTGAACATTTTGTTGTGGTAAGTGTTTTTTCGATCGTTGCTTGAGAGGCAATTGCTGAGCTTGTTCCTTCAGGGCTTGGGATGAAACGTCTCCAGATAATAGTTTTTTCTTTAATGGTGATGGTAAGAAGTTGTGTTGCACCAGTAAAGCGAGGAACTGAATCATTAAAGAAATATTTTTTTGTTTGATCAATTGTTGTTGGTGAGAATCCAATAACAATTGTTTTATCTCCGGTAGTTGTTGGGGCCCATTCAACTTGTCCCTGGAGGGTCAGTCCTTTTGTGGTATCAACTACTTGCTGCAAGGCGGAATGATTCCAATTAAAATCAAGTGGGTCACTCGTATTTCGGCGAATTACACTGAGTGAGTCAAGATCGGTAGTTGGTGCGGAATTTGTTGGTAATACTGTGTCATTTGGAGATGAAAGGGCAATATTGCTGTATGTGACAAGAGAATTTTGGGAGCTGAGTGTTGCGTAGCACAGTCCACTGCTCACGTCATCAAGAGATAGCGTTGTAAGAAGTTGGGGGCCAGACGCTGTTATTTGATGAAGTGTAACGGTCGCGCTTGTGCTGCTTATCTTTTTATAAGTTATTTGGTAGCGACCTTTTAGTATATGCCCTTCAAGAAGCGCACTATTTGGGGTATAGGTTGGAACACCTGTTGCAAGAGAAAAGAGGCGTACACGCGTTCGTGTGGCCGGGATTCCAGGAGAGCTAGTTGCTGCATCTGGTTCTAAAGCAATACCATATAATGGTTGGCCTGTTGCTTGGGTTCCTAAGAGTACAATTGCTCCATTTCCTGTTACCGCTTGTGCGTTTGCAACTTGTACATCAAAACTTATAACTCCGGCATCAGTTTGAGGGAAAGAAAAAGCATATGCCCAATCAGTGCTATTATTTTTATATGCAGCAGCTCTGTTAAGACCTTGCGCTTTATAATCATTGCCATCTTTAGTTAATCCAAGTATTGCAGGAGCCGTTGGCGTTAAAGGAGATGCACTCAATGTAAGAGCACTCAAAGTTGTCGTACTATTAAGACTGAGATACGTACAAGATGGCTCATTTTGAGAAGAATTCTGCCAATACATTAGTGTTTTTGGTTCTAATGCATCGGTGAGTAGGCCAAAGGCAATAAGAGTATTGGTGGCGCTGGGTGAGTAAAAAAGAAAGTAAGTTTGCGCAGCAGCAGGAATCTGAGCAGCAGCAAGAGTATAGCTTCCATTGCTTGTTGGGATGCCACTGGTATTTGTAGGTTGGAATCGATGTGTTAGTGTTGTTTGAACCGCGTTCTTGGTTTCAAAATCGATAGCATACTGTGGTTTTTCAGTAATGTTTTTGTATAAACAGCAGCTGAGTGTTTCTGGTATGGCAGTAGATTTAAATGTCAAAAGCATTGGTGCATTTGGTTGATATGAGAGATAGTAGGACGCATTTGGATCAGTTGAAGGTAGCGAGCTAGTCATGGTAAAATCTTTGTATTGAAGAGGCTTATCTACACTACTAATCCCAAATGTTGTCATTGAAAGATCAGGAACAGTGTCATTCCACATCCAAAGTATCTTGCCTCCTATGCTCACAAGAAATGTGCCTTGTGTATAGGACCCTATAAGTAATTGCTCCTTCCCAGTACGCCATTGTTCTAATATTTCCCATACTGATTCAGTAGGGAGTTTTGTAATGTTTGTTGCACCGAGTATTCCTAAAGAATTTGGTTTTACCGCAAATACAGAGTATTTTTTTTCTGCAGCAATGTACGAAATATGTATCTGATAGTAAGCATCAATTTGACTTTCATTCTTGAAAGCAATCACTACGTGGGGCTCTGTTGTGAGAGTTGGATCATTCAGTACTGTTGTCTGAAAATAGAGACTGCCTGGTTGTATGGACTCCACAGTTTTTAGCCATGAGAATTGATTCGGTGTTGTAGTATTAGTTTCTGCGTAACATGTTTGTATCAGTATTGCTACAAGTGCACTGATTATGGAATATACGTATTTCACAAGACTCCTTGATAATTATTGTGCAAATCGACTTGTTGGAACAGATCTATAAAATCGAGCAACTGTTGGCGCGTGCTGTGTGGTAACAGTTGTAGAAGCAGGTATGGTTGGTTTGGTAGGGACACTTGGTGTTGTTGTATCAGGAGCTATTGGCGTAGTAGCCCCTGCAGGAAGCGTAACAATAACATCCTGTAGCTGTCGTATAAGATCATTCATAATACCTTTTTCGCTTTCAGTTGCATTAGTTGATAGACGGTATTGGTTGAATGCATTTTGTAAGTCAGTGAGAGCAGTTTTTATAGTTGCTGTATTAAATTTTTCAGCAGGCAGCGTGCTCAATTCACTGCTAAATTGTGCAAGTAGTGCAAAGTATCTATTACGTGCGCCATCAGTTGAGAGCTTGCTGAGCATGCTCATTGTTGTTTGAATAAAATAATTGGACCGGATTATTGGATCTACTGGCGTATTAATGAGAGCACTAAGTGCTGTTAATCGTTCTTTGAGATCTACTCGGGTAGCAAATACAGGAGCTGTTTTTACCATTTGTATGAGGCTATATAGCTCAGATTGCGTTGTAGGGCTTAATGGTCTTAACGTTCCTTGTAGCTCAAGCTCCGCCATAATTATTCCATACTCTGCAGCAGAAAGTGTCAGTGTTCCATTGCTGTAATCAGTTATAATGAGCGTTAATGCTTTATAAAAACTATCGAGCGTCATTTCGCTTTGTGCAAGATTAAAGCGATAGGCAAAACTATTTATTTTTGTTCGTTCTGCTGCAAGACGCATACTGAGAGGTTCTAGTTTTTGTTTTTGTGCAGTGGTGAAATTACCAAATTTAATTGGATTGAGCACTTCTGACTCAAGGCTTGTAAGCATATCAAGAGTACGGTTTCCTGGCGCATTAAAAACGCTGCTGATCATATTAATAAATTCATTTTTAGAAGGATCATCAGTTGGGCTGCTGTTCATTTGAGGAAGTGCGTTACGGTATTTTGTTATTCGCTCATTGAAGGTAAGTGCTATAGCAGTTGTTTTGTATAATGTGTCTAGCGTATCTTTGTATTTTTCAAAGCCAGCACCAAATTGAATTGCGCGAATTAAACTTTGTACTCTGCTTATTTGTCCATCATTAAAGAGTTCACGATTTTCAACTAAGTTTTTTATCATATCAATAATCTGTGGATAATCGGTATCATTAAAAATAATAGAACCACTATTACGTTTAATAATAATATCATTGAGACCATTTATAAGTACATCAATACTGCTCTTACTTGTGTCATTTTGCGCGAGGATGATTTGTCCAAAAAGAAGCTTGATATTGTAACTAAGTTGTCGTGCTTGATCCCGTATAGTTGCCACAAATGAGGTAAGTGCTGCAACAACTGATTGCTCAGCAGGAGAGAGAGGAATAGCTTGTAATGGCGCAAGAATAGTTGTTGCAAATTTTTCTACATCGTTAATTTCACCACTACCATCAAGGTTTGGAAGTAATTTGAGTTTATTGAAAAATCTTTGGCGTTCAAGATTTGTGGTGTCGAGTTGCAAAATCTTAGCAATAGTTGCTCCATACTGTGCTATACGTGATGCAAATGTTACAGGAGTATTTAACGTATTATAGAGAGCAGTCAGTTCTTTTTGGTACTGAGGATTTTCGGCAAAGCCTTTGCTGTAGTAGGTATAATTGACCGTATTTTTTAAGTTGGTAAGATCGTTGCTGCTTAATGCATCGCGTTGATCGCCTGTTATGGTTAATGCATCAAGGAAGATGCGATAATCAGGGAGCTCAAAAGTAATTGTTTCTTGTCGTTTGAGAGTAATAATATTTTGTAAAGCAGCTATGTAGTTGCTGATGTTATCTTGAATAAGCTGCGCTTGTTGAAAGTTATAAGTAAATGTTTTTTGTGCACTGAGGATGGCATCTTTGCTTGAGGCTACTTTTGCCATCACATCAGCAACAATTTGTTTTTGCGTGTCAGGAAGAGCGAGCCGCTGAAGTGGGGTAAGGATGGTATTCTGAAGAGCATCAAAGTCAGCTGGGGTTGCGGTACCTGTTGCGTTGAGAATTATTTTTAATCGTTCAACAAAGCGAGCCATTCGATTGCTTGTTGGGTTTGATTGCCCAAGAATCATGACTTTAAGCTCTTGTGATGCATTTTTAATACGATCACTAAAAGTATAAAGAGATCCAAGGGTATCACTCAATGCTTGTAACTGAGCTGTAGCATCATTAAATGTTCCCAGCCATATAATTTGTGCAATAAATTGTTGCAACGTAGTAATCTGCTGGGCACTTAAAAGCTCTCTGCTTGTAGTAACATAACTTAATGCACCAACTGTTTTTACTATATCATCAGATGTAAAGGTCAGGTTGGTTCCTTTTTGCTGCATGATGGTACACACAGCTTGTGCATAATCAAATAAGTTAAGATTTGTGTCATCAGCTATTTGAAGAAGATAGCTGACTGATTGTGCCTTGCGGCCAGCAATAGAGGTATAAGCTTCTAGTTTTTGAATAATTGATGCTTCTCGTGGATCAACAGTTCCTCCAAGATTAAAAATAGTATCTTTAAGCGGGGTAACAATTTTTGTTGTGAGGTCTTGTACTAGTATTGGAGTGAGTGATTCGTTATTTTGCGTGAGATTTTCCAGCTGGGTGAAGTATTTTATGCGAGTAGGATTATTTGGGGCAAGTCCAAGTGCTATACCCAGTGTTGTACTATATTTAGTAATTAGTTGGGCAATAGCGATAGGTTGTGTGGTTTGTTGATACAGAGTAGTAAGAACTGCTGCATCAGGAGTGTCTTTATAAATACTGCTGTATGCACAGTAACTTATGAGAGCACGAACTGTTGCAAGTTGATCAGGCGTGAGTTCATCACGATTAGTTACTAACTCTTTGAGACTTGTTAACAGGTCTACACTGTCTGTTCCCGTGAATGTAATAGAACCTTCACGTTGCTTTTGCATAATGTTTTTTAAACTTGTTATATACGCATCTGTGGAATCTTTTTGTGCTTGCGCAAAGGTGAAATGATATCTGAATGTTGTTTGGCTTGCTAAAATTTGAGCTTTTTGTGATCGGATTTGATTGCGAACCTGTTCAAGTTTTGCTTTTTGACTTTCATTAAGGGCTAATCGGCTCAGCGGGCTGAGAACATTTAGCTCAAAATCATTAAACTCTTTATCAGTTGTATTGAGTTGCGGTGCAAGTAGAATGAGTCCAACTTTCGTACAGACTCTCTGTAGAACTGCATCATCTGCGGTTGCATTACGAGAACTCAGATTCTTTGCTTCAGCACTTAATGCTGCAACACGCTCATTAAAATAAAATGGTTGTTTTATTTGTGTGTTGCACGCGGTTAACTCTTCGCTAAATGGTGCAAATTCTGCACTTAAAAGTGTGCTATTAATAAGATCTTGTGCTGTCATAAGCAATTGACCTGAGAGCAATTCGCGACTTGCAGTTATTGTTTTTAGATGTTCTACAAATGTTTTATAATCATTTGCTGAGAACGTAACACGTGTACCTTTCCCGACAAAAATTGCTTGAAGTCCATTGATATAGGCTGCAAAGTCAGGTTGCGCTGCAAGTTGATTCATTTGATAGGATGCAGTGCGTGTTGTTTCTTGCTGAGTGGTAGCAAGAGTTGTCAATTGCGTTATGATTGCTTGTTCGTCATCTTGCAATAAATTTTTGCTAAACGGGGTGAGGATAGCTGTTTGAAGTAGAGTAAGAATATCTGGTGTTTTTTCTCCTGGGGCATCAAGCAGTGTTTTTAGATTTTTCATAAACGTGATGCGGAGTGGGTCTGTGGGGAGAAGAGAAAGAATTGAGGCTGCTTGTGTTGCTGCTCGTTGTACACGGTCAGCAAATGGTGTTGGTTTTGATGCAGTATCATATAAAGCAGCAAGTTGTGTTTTAAGTTCGGAGTCTGAATATGCTTTACTGTAGAGAGCATAATTAAGAGAAGTTTGCAAAAGTGTTATATCTGCTGAAGAAAGAGTGTCTCGAAGTGCAACCATTTCAGTGAGCGCATCAGTGAACGTTTGTGCATCTGTTTTGAGACGCGTTGTGCCATTAACAGTATTGTCAAAAGAAATGAGCCCATTCCGTTCATTTTCTATGATGTTTTTAAGCATACTAATATACATGCTGATATTAGTTTTTTGTGCTATTGCTGCTTGAAAATGGTAAGCAAATGTTTTTTGAGCTTCGATGATTTGTGCTTTATTCGTGAGCAGAGTCGTACGAATGCTTTGCAGAATTGAAAGCTGTTCCGGATCGGTAGTGAGGCTTAATAATGGATTTAAGACATTCGCTTCAAGGTCAGTGAATAAGATCTCGGTTTTGATTCCTGGCGCAGTCATAAGTCGTCGGAGTTTTTCGACTAATCGTTTGTAGTAATAATCAGAAATGGTTTGTGTAGAAGGGGCTATGCTCCTTCGTTTTATGATAAGTGCTATTTCTTCTTTTGCATACGCAATACGATCGGCAAACGTATGTTCGCTTGTCACTTCAGTAAGAAGCTGTCCAAGATCTTGGGCATGTGGAGCAAATTCAGGAGTTAATTGTGTTAGTTTAATAAGATTAAGCAGTGTAGGGAGATCTTTCTCATCGATCAGTTCTCTACTATCTACGGCATAAGCAAGCTGTGCTAAAAACAGGTCAAAGTCATCAGCTGCAAATTGGGTTGTAACCCCTTTCCCTTGAAGCATTGAGAGAAGGCTTTCGATGTATCCTTTCATTGATTCTTGATTGTCTTGCAACAGTTTTATTTGAGCTTTTGCAGTGCGTGTTGTTTCTTGTTGGTTGGCAGCAAGCGTGGTGAGTTGTGTTATGATTACTTGCTCGTCAGCCTGTAATAAGTTTTTACTAAATGGTGTTAGTACTGCATTCTGAAGCAGGATAAGGCTTTCTGGTGTTTTTTCTCCTGGTGCATCAAGAAGTGTTTTTAAATTTTTCATAAACGTGATGCGAAGCGGATCAGTTGGCATAAGAGATAGAATAGCGGTTGCTTGAGTTGCCATACGCTGGACGCGATCGACAAAAGGTGTTGGTTTTGATGCAACATCATAAAGAGCTGCGAGCTGTTTTTTGAGTTCCGCATCGGTATATGCTTTGCTATAAATGGCATAATTAATAGTTGTTTGTAAAAGCGTTATATCTGCGGCAGAGAGTGTGTCGCGAAGATCAATCATTTCAGCAAGCGCAGCAGTAAATATTTGCGCATCTGTTTTTGGGTGAGTTGTGCCATTAATAGTATTGTCAAAAGAAATGAGCCCATTCCGTTCATTTTCTATGATGTTTTTAAGCATACTAATGTACATGCTGGTATTAGTTTTTTGTGCTATTGCTGCTTGAAAATGGTAAGCAAATGTTTTTTGAGATTCGATAATTTGTGCTTTAGTACTTACGATGGTTGAGCGAATAGTTTGAAGGACTGAAAGCTGAGCAGAATCGGTAGTTAAGCTTAAAAGAGGATTTAATATATTTGCTTCAAGGTCGTTAAATAATGCTTCGGTTTTGATACCAGGAGCTGCCATGAGACGACTTAGTTTTTCAACTAATCTTTTGTAATAATAATCAGGTGTTGTTTGAGGAGAAGTGGTGCTGCTTCTTCGCTTTATAACAATGCCAAGTTCTTGCTTTGCATACGTAATACGGTCAGCAAATGTATGTTCAGTTGTTGCTTCAGTGAGTAGAGCATTAAGGTCTTGCGAATGAGGAGCAAACTCAGGGGTTAATTGTGCCAACTTAATAACATTGATAAGTGTTGGTATATCTTTTTCATCAATCAATTCTCTGCTGTCTACAGCATATTCTAATTGGGCTAAAAAGAGATCAAAGTCATCAGGTGCAAACTGTGTAGTAACTCCTTTTCCTTGTAACATAACGAGGAGCCCTTCAATGTAGTTTTTCATAGATTCTTGTGTGTCTTGCAGCAGCTTTATTTGGGCTTTACAGGAAATATTTTGATTTTGGATTGCTGTAAGTGCTGCTTGTAGATCTGTGAGAATAGTTGTTTCATTTGCAGGAATATTAAGCGCAAAGAATGGATTTAAAATAGAATCTTGAACCGTTTTAATAAGATCAGGTGTAATTCCTTGCAATGAATCTTTTAATGTTACAAGAGAACTAAAAAAAAGCTGCCGTAATGGATCGGTACTTGGAGTAAGGACTATGCCGGGTACTCTATTTTGTAGCTTGGTTATTCTTTCAGAAAGAGGAATTGGTTGGCTTAGGGTATCCATAAGCTGTTGAATAGTGCGGGTATTTGTTCCCTGTGCTGTACGAGCCATAGTTATATCAGGAGAAGCTTTTGCTAGCTGGAGGATAAGCATGCAGTTCTTTTGTGATGCACTATTTAACTCGTCACGATTATCAATAAGGAATGCAACAAGATCTAGTGTGAGGGATGCTTGCTGTGCCGTGAGTGCTATTGGCATCGTTGCAGGATTCATGCGTGCTTGATGTCGTTTACTAATAAATGAAACCAATGCATCTACTTGAGAGTTTTTATCAAAAATAGTTGGAATAGTCTTGAGAAGAGTATCAGGATCTTGTGAGCTTGCTAAAATTGTTTCATTAGAGCTCATTGCGCGTAATTGTGCGATAATTTTTTGTTCATCTGCCGTATATACTATTGCTGATGGAACTCCGTTGACTAAGTTTTGTAAGGCGAGTAAGAATCCTGGCTTGCTTGTTTCAGCGCTTGGCAGACTGGTTATTTTCTGCAATTTTTTAAAAAACAGAATGCGCCGTGCATCGTTTGATGTCAGTGGTTCTTGTAATGGGGTAGTGCTGCCTAAAATACTTTGAATTGCTGTTGCATAAAGAGCAACTAACGCTTGATAATCTAAAGCATTTGTTAGTGTTGCAATCAGTGGTGGTAAAGTATTTTTCTGAGCTGGCGTTATAACTGGTTCAGCATTTATATCTTTTATAAGACCAAGTAATTGCACCCGTATTTGGCCACTAAACAGCTCTTGGTTGCTTGAAATAGCTGGTATAATAACATCAAAAAGGTATCCAAGGTTTTTAATATGAAGACGTTCCATTAATGTTGTTTGCAATGTTGAAACAAAGGTTGCGCTGTCGGTAGCAATTAATTCTTGTGGCGTAGCAAGAAGCTGCTCAATAGTTCTTAAAGATTCGCCGCCACGGGTTATAATATTAGTAATCAGAGCGGTACTTTGAAGTGATGCGAATGAAAACTGTGTGATATTAGGTGCGGGTGTTGGATCAGTGTATGACCAGACTGTTGTGTTTCCAATTTTAACTAAGAATCTTCCCCGATCATAGTTAATGGTACATGGTGCTCCCGTTGTACTGCTAACTTTTAAGACCTCAGTGTGTTTTTGAAGGTCGCCGATATCTGAATAACGTACTTGACCTAGTTTGGTAATCAAATCAGGTGCTTTTAAGAGGTAGATTTGACCGGTGTAATCCAGAGCAAGTGTATAAACGGCATCGTTTAATTGTGTAGAAGAAGCATTAGAGCCTGCCGAGCTTGTGCCCAACCCAAAAGCAAAAACAAGATTGTTTGCTTGTTGTGCTGCAAGGTTAAAGGATACTTGTCCTTGGTCTGGTTGTGTAAAAGTCCAACCTGGTTGCCAGCTGTATTTGAGTAACCCATTAGTAGTAGTGCTTGTTGCATCAATGAATTGATTTGCTTTTATCTCTGTTATGCCGGCTGCGCAGTTGTCAGCACCGATACCAAAGTATGTGAGTGTTCCTGCCGTTTGGCCAGCTCCAGGGGTGATTGTATAGGTATATGCTGGTGATGAACCAATTGGGGTATCAATACCAAAGGTAAGAGTTATTCCTTGTTGCGTAGTAGTAATAGTAACCCAGAGAGCATGTGGCGTTGAATCTGCTAATTTTTGGAAAGGAGCACAGATCGGAGATGTTGCAAGTAGTGCGCCCATTCGTGTTCGAATTTCAATGAGCCCTGTTTCTGCAATTGTAAGACAATATGCCGCACTTGTCAGAGGGAGTACTGGTGTTTCTGCTGGGGCGCCCGCATCATTAAGGCCTATCAGGACCTTTAAAGGATTGGCATCTTTTTTCTGCACAACACATGAGATTGTTGTTTTTCCAGGTTCTGTAAAGCGTAAGGTAGGGTGCCAATACAAGAGCTTTATTGTAGAAGCAGGAAGAATAAGTTTTGTTGGGTCTGCGGTCCATTGTGTTTGTGCAGTGTTTTGAGCGATTAAGGTTTGTGTTGTTGTATTGAGTGCGGTGTTGTATGCATCAAATGGTTGTGCTGTTATGTCTGAATATTGCATTTGTGCATTTGCTGATGCAAAAACAAATCGTGAAACTGTGGGAGATGTTGTCTGATTAAAAGCCGCATCTTGCCATTGAAGAAGTATTGCATCAGGTGCAAGCGGATTTGTTCCCATACCAAGTAAAATGGTGCCATTTTTATATGCAACCCAGTATTGTTTTGCTGTTCCTGTAGGAATTTGGGCTTCTGTGAGTGTGGTAATGCTATTTGTTTGAATCAAACGATCTTTGCGAATATATGCTTTACCGGTATCGTTAATGATGATTTCGTAAGGAGGATAGGATTGTGTTGCGTTTGTCAAACCAACTTGTACCGTTCCTGTTGCTGCAGCACTCAATGCAGAAAAACTAAAAGCACCTTGATTTGGTGTTTCAAATTGCCAAAGCGTTGCCCATTTTGGCGTTGTGCCATGTTGCGTTGTGCAGGTACGTTGAGGTTCAAGAGTTGGCGTGCTTTGTAATTTAAACTCCATAGTTGGGGCAAATGAGGTAAAACTAAAATATTTGATTCGTGCAATTGGATTTGGGTCTACCCAAGATCCAAGCATGTTCATTCCGATTTGAGACCCACTACCATATGCAATTGATCCTCCGCTGTAGAGAAGCCACATGTCATGCCATTCAGTATCAAGAGGAAGAATGGCATCATTATTTGTTTTGCGGGCTAGTTTTACGGGATTTGTTTGGCGTAAAATTTCATGTGCTGTGTTTGTACGACTTCCTATGAGTATTTGGTAATCTGGAACTGATTGGTTTGCAATTTCAGCAGCTGTCGGAAGCGTCGCTCGTAACCCAATCATCACAGAGTGCGATTCAGCAGCAGGGGTTTCTGCAGTGTTTCTGTAACTAAAAATTATCGCACCTTGATCAACGGATTGAAGCGTTTGTGCTGCGGGCCATTGTGTATAGGATCCAGGAATTGGTTGTGTATCATTAGCAGTGGTATTTGTTGTACGCGTTGTTGGTTGGTACGGAGCGCATACAATATCGGTATAGTCAACGCTGCGCGCGTTTGATGAAAATGAAAATGATGTATTATTTTTGAGTGCTGCAGGGTCAATTGCTTGTGCAACTATATTTTCACCAATAGCTGTTCCATGACCGAATTGAATAGTTCCGTTCGCAAAGGTCAGCCAATAATCATATGCTCGTTCTTTATCGCTGCCCGCAAGGAGTTGGGCTCCTTGTGTTATGGTAACTGGAAGGAGAGTAGTACTGTTTTGTTTTTCAATAGTAAGTGTTTGATTAGTGACACGGAGTGCATATGAGTATGCAGTATCGTATGCGGCAGAAGCCGAGCGGGCAGAACCTGTTTTTTGACCAAGCGCAACATGAACAGTATCACCACGTGCTTTGAATTTTATACTGAATAAATCGGTAGCAGTTCCATTTTGTGTAGGGGTTAGCCATTCATTGCGCCAGAATAAAAATTTACCTCGCAAGAAGGGTGGGGTGCAAAATTTTCCTGCAGGGTTTAAGACTTTTGACTCAATATTGGTTAAGTTCGTATTTCCATTAGCCCAAAATCCAAAATATCTGTAGTAGCGCATGCCTGGGTGGCTGCGAGTGCATAATACTCGATTGACTGTCGGGTTTGCATCAATATCTGCTTGAGAGTTTGGTTTTCCAAGACCAAATGAAAAAGTTCCGTTATCAAAGGCAAACCATACATCAACGGCGTTTGGTCCACTTGGATAGCAAATAGCACCAGGGCCACTTGTTATGCTTGAGTCAAGATTGTCAGCCCCAGGGATATCTTGTAGTGTTCCGTTATTATCATAAAATTTTCTGAACCAGTATGAGTATTTATAATTTTGGTCAGTCTCTTTTATTGTTTTATTAGGGGTATACCATCTAAAGGTATGAAGAAGAGTAATAATGCTTCCTGTTGGCCGGAAATTGCAATGAAACAAGTTCTGTTGGTAGAAGTCGAGCGCTCTAAAGTCAACGCCATTGGATTTCCATGGCATTGCTAGACCTTTATAGCGCCCATCATCTCCTTTAAAGAGATTATCTGGGCTGTCTATAGGGCTTGTGCATGGGGAATTTGCCATGCGATCGGTGGCCATAAAGCTTAGGCCTGCATCTCCGCGGGATGTAACAGTAACAAGTCCGCGCGTTCCATTTTCTTCAAACTGGTGGCCATAAAAATAGCCGCCACCACCACTAGTGATATTCATATCTGTAGGGCAGGGGAGCATGATGTTTTGCCATGATTCAAATCTTCGAAAATGGATTCCTTTGTAGTCTCGATAGATTATGCCAACGGTTTTTGATTGTAATGCGAGAGAGTCTACTGATGTGCCTTGTGCAATAGCGACAGGTCCCACCGTGGAATTTGCTCCATATCGTGTTTCTTTTTTAACTAAAGTTGTTGCATCAGCTTTGTCCGCGCGCTGAATGTAAATACCACCGTTGTTCAACGTCGCTTTTATGATATTAGTTACATCAGTGCTTTCTTCTGTGGTGAGTGTTTTTGTAAAAGGGCTTTTCTCTTTGTCTTTGTCATTATAGATTTTACTTGCACCTTCCCATATATCATATCCTGTCCATGCGTATAAAATTTCTAGTACAGGTTGACGGGTACATTGCGCGACAAAGCTAGCAAGTGATTCAGGGTGTTGTGATATGGTACTGGTACAAAATGAACTTTGTGCGTAAAAAAAGCTTGATAAAATGCTTAATACACAAGCAATGAGAGATGAGTAGAGCATGCGCGCGTCCTTTGCATAGATACGGTAATATGAGACAGAATATACGGAGAGTTTACGAATGAGCGCTTGCGTGTTGTCAAGAGACTGGGAATTGTCCTTTTATTTGCCATAAGACTAGAATTGGTTTGCTGCCTGTACTAGAATGTCCACCTCTTTTAAACGTATGATTATGTAAGGATTACCTATGTCTCTAAAACCGTTTCGACGTTCGCGGATGCCTCAAAGGGGGCCAAGTGCATTAGCGTTAGTATTTTTGTTGGCCGCATTGGGATCGTTTTTGTGGTGGTATAATGTGACCCAATCTGAGCCTGAGCAGATTATTTACTCTCAGTTTTTGGATTACGTTGAAAAAGGAAATGTTGTAAATGTGATTGTTGAGAATGGAGTTCACGCGCAAGGTAAGCTTGTTGATGGGAGAATATTTGAAGTTGGACTGGCTCCTCATCAAGATATTTGGAAGTTATTAAGATCTCATAATGTTGCTGTTGATGTGCGTTATCCTGATGCTCAGCCGTGGGGGAGTCTTTTTTTCCTCTTTTTGTTTGGTTCTTTTGCTATTTTTGCGTTTCTCTACTTTCGCAATATGCAGGGTGGTGGCGGCAATAGTAAAATTTTTAGCATGGGTAAAAGTAAGGCAAAATTCATTTCACCACATGCATTGGGCGTGACGTTTAAAGATGTTGCAGGAGCGCATGAGGCAAAAGAAGAGCTCCGTGATGTTGTTGAGTTTTTACGAACTCCCGATAAATTTTCACGGCTTGGCGCTAAAATACCTCGCGGTGTTTTGCTGTGTGGCGCGCCAGGAAATGGTAAGACTATGCTTGCAAAAGCTGTTGCAGGAGAAGCACATTGCCCGTTTTTTAGCATTAGTGGATCAGATTTTGTTGAAGTGTTTGTTGGTGTGGGGGCGTCTCGTGTGCGTGATTTATTTGCGCAAGCCCGTAAAAATGCTCCATGCATAGTATTTATTGATGAGATTGATGCTGTAGGTCGCCAACGTGGTGCAGGTATTGGTGGTGGTAATGATGAGCGTGAGCAGACATTGAATCAGCTACTTGCAGAGATGGATGGATTTGCAACACAGGCTCGTGGTACCGTTATTGTGCTTGCTGCTACTAATCGCCCTGATGTGCTTGATAAAGCGTTGTTGCGTCCTGGTCGATTTGATCGCAGCATTGAAGTGCCGTATCCAGACGTACGAAGTCGAGAACAGATTCTTAATGTCCATATAAAAAATGTGCCGCTGTCTGCTGAGGTAAATATTGAAAAAATAGCACGAGGCACACCTGGATTTAGTGGTGCAGATCTTGAAAATTTGATTAACGAAGCAGCTTTAATGGCATCAAAGCAAAATAAAAAAGCTGTTGAGATGCATGATTTTGAGCAAGCTCGTGATCGCGTTATGCTTGGTTCTGAGCGTAAAACTATGATCTTTACTGACGAAGATAAGAAGTTAACTGCATATCATGAAGGGGGGCATACTCTCTTAAATGTGTTGCTACCCGCTACAGATCCTTTTCATAAAGTAACGATTGTCCCGCGAGGACGTGCGCTAGGTGTTTCTTGGTCGTTGCCAGAAGGTGATAAGATAAGTGCTTCTAAAACATCTATGCTTGCGCGCATTCAAGTTTGTTTGGGCGGACTCCTTGCGGAAAAGCTTTTCTTTAATGAGCAAACAACCGGTGCAGCAAGTGATATTGCTAAAGCTACTGAAATAGCCCGAGACATGGTCTGTGTATATGGTATGTCATCTTTGGGCCCTATTAGCTTTCAGGGTGCCCCGACTCATGCTTATTTAGGAGTTCGGTCTTCTGAGCGAGAGTATTCAGCGGAGACAGCAAAGCGGATTGATGAAGAAGTATCAAAAATTATGATGGAGTGCTATGCGAGCGCCGAAGGGCTTTTGCAGGAATATAAAGATAAGCTTCAGCTGCTTGCAGAGACCCTGATTGAGAAAGAAACAATGCATGCGGCTGAGGTGTATGAGTTATTAGGTCTTCAGCCACGGGATACAGTTCGGTTTGACCAGCCGGTTGAGATGTGATAGTATTCCTGCTCTAAATTGCGATAGAAAGCATACTATTTAAAAAAATTCTGAGGGAATGAAACATGGCTAATATTTGTCAAATCTGCGATAAGCGGCCTCAAGCAGCGAATAATGTGAGTAATGCCAACAACAAGACAAAGCGTTGGCAGTATCCAAATACTCATGTCGTCCGTTATCGCCTTAAAGGGCAGACGTCTGTTGCGCGCGGTGCAGTGTGCACAAAATGTGTAAAAGCAGGTAAAATTGAAAAAGTAATTCGGGGTTCATAAGCGATGGCAAATATTAAATCATCAAAAAAAGATATTATTACGAGTGAGTTAGCGCGTCAAAGAAATGTATCATGTCGCACAGCTGTGAAGACAGCAAAGCGTAAAGTGCTTGATGCGTTGGCGATTAATGACTTAGAAGCTGCGCGTAAATTTTTCCGAGATGCGGAATCACTTATTGCACGAGCTGGTAAAAAAGGTGTTTTTAAGAAAGAAGCGGCAAGCCGTAAGGTAAGTCGTCTTTCTAAAAAGATTTTAGAAGCATCACAACCGGCAGGTAAATAAGTTTTGTTTTGATGTAATAAAAATAGTAAAAAGGGAAACACGTATTACGTGTTTCCCTTTTTTATTGGGTATAAAATCAACTTGCTTTTTTTACGTGATCATCCATACTTTGCGTAAGAAGTATGTAAGCAATTGGTTTTGTATAAGTAAGGATACCATATGATACAGAAACGAAAATTCGGCAAGCGCGGCTCTGTTGCGGTACTTATGTGTTCTGATGCGTGTGCTGATAAAGATTTGATGAAACGAGTTGATGCTGCAGCGCAGCAATTTGGTATTACCCAAGAATATGCTTTTGATTATTTTATGAGTGATCAACTTCATGATCAACGTTATTTATATGTGGCGCTTATGGAGCAAGCACTTGTTATTGTGCATAGAGGATATAAGGCCCTTATTACAGTAGGCCCTGAAGCTGAAGCGGCTATTAATCTGTTGGGACGGTTGTCATTTGATGAGTGTATGATTATAGGTGTTAATACACGTGATGCTCTTGAGGCTAAGGCCCCGTATCAGTTTGAGATGCGCAATCCTCACAAACTTTTTTCAGCGAACTTGTCTCCGTTGGTGCAAACATGTTTACAAAAGAATCTATCCCAAGAGGATGGTGTTGCGTATGTTCGCATGCAGGAAGAACAACGGCAGATTCGTGATGGTGGCTTGTTGGATGATTGTTATGTGTTATTGATGAATCGAAATCGGGCAACTGTCATGGTTCGCTTTGAGGATTCATCGTCAGATGATGCTATCGCAGCGCCTGCGTCAGATATGCCATTGAAAGAGCGTGATAGAACAATTGTGTTTCAAGCATAGTGTATAATTTAAGTGATATAATGAGAAAAAGGCGGATATTAATATCCGCCTTTTTCTCATTATATTCTGGGAAGTTTAATGAACGGTGATTGATTCAACAGCGCTTTCTCCTGGAATAACTTCTTTAGGAATGGTTAATGTAAGTAGCCCGTCCTGAACAGTTATTTCAACAGCGTGCAAGTTGCTATGGCGCGGAGCTTTAATTGACTCTTTAAATGCGTGCGAGCTCTGCATGACTGTTGTTGTGTGAATACCATCCTTTGTTGCTTCTGTTGCTTCGCTTGCATCTCCTTGTACCAAAATTGTTATGGTTCCGGTTGCATGGTCAACAGTTGCGCTCACATGGCTTTTGTTTTTGCCGGGAACGGCAAGTTGGTACCGATATTCTTTGTCATCGGCAGACGAGACTAGTTTAAGTGATCGAATAGTATTTGGAAGAATCATGGAAGGAAGTTGTTTAAATTCTTCTTCGATAGTTTTAACAAGGTTCCCGATTGATTCGCCAACATCATTAAGTTTACTAAATGCGTGAGACGTTGCTGTCGCACTGATGACAACAGCTAATAATAGTTTGTTATTCATATAGAATATCTCCTCTATATATTATGATGTGCAGTACTTTAGTAATAGTACCTGTACTATAGAGAAAATGCCTTACTTTTGTCAAATTTCAGTCTAGTTGCGTGATGCCATTTGTGCTCTGATATATTTGTTGTTATAGTTTACAAAACTTTCTAATTGTTCTTTTTAAAAAAGGATTCTGCGTGGTCAAAAAAATAACATTGTGTGTAGTGGGTATGTATTTGTGTGTGGCATCGTGTGTAGTTGCTGCCAATTCATTAGTTGCTCTTGAGACTGCACCTTTGGTTGGGTATCCCTCTCTAGGTCAACGAATAGCGCATAAAAAATTATGGCTCGGTAATAAATCGTCAGACAGTTCAGCGTATCTTTCTGTTGCGCTACATGGTGCCGCGCGGCGCTTTGTAGAAACAGGTTCATATGATGTGAGTGTGTATGCAAAAGGAGCTAAGTTTATGATTGGATTTCCTGAGTGTCGTCAGTGCTATCCGGTTGGCTTTTTTTCAGCGGTTGACTTGGAGACGTATTTAAGCGCGACCCCTTTCTGGGTTGGGGTTCGGAATTTGGGTGGTGGCTTTGGATTGCATCGCCACAAAGAGCATAGAAATCAGATGCCTGAGCAACCAGCTTCGGAGAAATTGCAACTTGCGACATTGCGTCATGTGACTCACATTCGTGAACAAGTGGCAGCTATTGTCTTAAGTCCAGCTTTAGTAAGTGGTGCTACTTTTGGTGGGCAATGGGGTGGGGTTGATGTTGCCCTCGGTGTTGAGCCGTGTTCTTCTGCTGTTAATACGTACGGTGTATCGGCCATGCATTCAAGATTTTTTTGTGAGGTTTATGGGTATTCTTTGCCATTGAGGTATAAAAAACTGAGTGCACGTTTATTTTTGGGTGGACAGTGTGGTGTTTCGGCTCCTGGTATTAATCGCGAATGGGGTGTGCGATTGCTTCCTGGTGTTGGTGCGAGTGGCATGATTGGGGTTCAGTCTGCCTGGTCATTTTTACGATTTGGATTAGCGTTTGGGCATCATTTTCAAGCGGGAACTCGCACTACAATTCGCTCCCAAGAAGATTATATGCGTCGTATGCATGAGTATGAGCGCGATAATAGTATCTTGCGACAAGTGCAATTTCTTCAAAACCCTGTTGGGCGTGATGGGGCTACTCGCACTGATGCATTGCGAGTTCCTTTGGATGTTTCACCTAGTATTTCAACACATAGTTTTACGAGTTATTGCGCTGCAACGTGGCGTCGATGGACACTGGGTTTGAGTGGTCAGTACGAGTGGAATGTTTCTCGTCGGATTTCGTTGAGCCATATACGGTTGACGCTGGGGTATGCTCTCTAATTAAAAAATCGAGTCGGGTAGTAAGAAAAAAATGGAGTAGTAAATGAGCGCAATAAAAAAAATAGCAATTACTGCAGCAGTAGTTGTGGGTGTGGTGAGCGGGTTATATATGGGTGCCTGCGTTATAGGCGGGAGTACAGTTGCCGAGTCGGTACTGTTTCTTGCCCGATTTATTGCAAGCCCAACGCGAGTGGGAGCGGTGGCGCCGAGTTCTCAAATGCTTGCACGCGCACTTGTTGCGTATGTAGAGCCTGGTAATGCAGCGCGGGGTAAGCGGTTTTTGGAAGTAGGTCCAGGGACTGGTGCAGTTACTCAGGAACTAGTTAAGCATCTGGGACCTGCAGATACTCTTGACTTGGTTGAGCTTGATAAAGATATGGCATGTATGCTGGCACAAAAATATGCTAATAATAAAGCGGTTCGTGTGCATCAAGGCTCAATTACGGAGTGGAGACCAGCGTATTTATATGCAACTATTGTGATGGGGATACCATTTAATGCCTTGCCTTTTGATCTTGTGCAATCTATTTGGGAGCACTGCCATAGTTTAATTGAAGATGCCGGTGTAATTTCATATTTTTCTTATTTGTGGCTTCCGGACTTAAAGAAGGTCTTATTGCCGCCGGTAGAGCGAGATGAATTCGTAAATATCCAGTGGTACCTTGCCAAGCAGTTTCAAGCGTGTGGCTTTGGTATGAAGCGTGTGTGGGCAAATGTACCACCGGCAGTAGTGTGGTATTTACGAATTTCAGATGCGAAGCCGCAACTAACTACTTCGATTGAAGAGTAAGCTGTTTTTGAAGCGCTTGGACTTGTTGAGTAAGAGATTCAAATTCTTGTTGAATGGTTGCATCTTTTTTGCAGTTTGAGCACAGATTTTGGATTATTTTTCGTGCAGGAGCAATAGTGCGTTTTCCATTAATGGCGGATTTTTTTGCTTGCAAGTCAAGTTGTTGACGCGCGCCCGCAATGGTGAATCCTTTTTCATAGAGTAACTCTTTTAAATTAATAAAAGTTGCGAGATCGTCTACTGTATAGAAACGTTGTCCTCCTGGCGAACGGAAGCCATTTATTTTAAATTCTTTTTCCCAGAACCGTATGATGTATTTTTCAACTTTTAGAATTTTTGATAGTTCCCCAATACGGAATTGGCGTTTGCTCATTGGAAAGCCTTTGTGAGCCATGGTGACCTCTTTAGTTTATATGGATACGAATAAATTAGTTAATGTTTTCAGGTATTATAGTTATGTAAGAGCAGGCGTTTTACCATACTTATAAAAAAAGAAAAACATTTTTGGTGAAAAAAGTAAAAGAGGCGTATTTTGATGCTGAATGAGCGCTCGAATGGTTGGTTTTTTTCGCCTAGCACCTTATATACCTTTGTGATAGAATGGCAGCCTTCAAGTATTTATCTATTTCTTAACTACTATTCAGAAAAGGTTTTTCATGTTTGATAAACGCACGTTACTTATCGCAGCGCTTTCATTTGCTACTGTGTTTGGAATTCAGATGTTTTTTAGAGATTCGTTTGATAGCGCAAAAAATAATCCAGCTCCTGTTGCCGGAAGTTCATATAAAATACCATCAGCACAAGATTTGTCATTGCCTGCAGAAAAAGGTTTGGTTTTTACGGCTGATGCAGGAGAGGCTGAAACATGCGTTATTTCTACTCCTCGGTATCATGCAACATTTAGTACACGTGGTGGCACGCTTGATGCATTGTCATATCCAGAACATTGTGATGTGAGTGGTGCGCCATTACAGGCGATACATCATGCTGACGTTGTTGCCCAAGCTTCATTTGTTATTGGTTTGAACGAAGAAGCGCCATTGCTGTATCGTTGCGACTCGCAGCGCACACTTGAAAATGGCGATGAGGCTATTACTTTTTCTGCGCGGAGCAGTGAGTGGGTAATTAAAAAAACATTTATATTGCATCACGACACCTACGTCATTGATTTACTTCTTGAGTTTCAGTCACGTGTTTCTCGTCCATCAGCCATTCGCCCACGCCTGTTTGTAGCTGCTCCTCAGCTGCATACGGTAAGTCGTGATGTGCAAAATGGTGTATATTTTGATGTGCGAAAAGCTACATTATATCAAGCAACGGATGCGCAGCGTGCTGCCGATGCTTGGATTGCGCCTCCTATGATTGGTGTTGAGAATAGTTATTTTGCACATGTCCTCATTGCGGACAAAGATGGATTTGCACAGCGTGGGTATTTCACGAGCACAGAGTCTTCATGGGTGAGTGTTATTGTAGAAGGTCCTGCGCTTACAGATTCTGCTCAGTTTTCTCTTTCATATTATGTGGGGCCAAAATCTCTTCCTGCAGTATCTGCAGTTGATGCCCGCCTTGAAGGGCTCTTGCATTTTGGATGGCTCTCATGGTTTGCAAAAATGATTGTTCGGTTGCTTGCATGGCTTAATCAGTATGTACATAATTATGGTCTCGCTATTATTCTCCTTACTATCTTGCTCAAGCTTTTATTGCTTCCTTTTTCTATCCGAAGTGCACGCTACATGGAAATGCAACAGCGATTGCAGCCATATGTTGCAGGGCTTCGTAAAAAGTATGCTAACGATACTAATATGTTTAATGCTGAACTGGTTCGGTTGTATCAGCAGCATAATGTTTCACCGGCTACATTCTTGCTGGGTTGTTTGCTAATGGTTCCGCAGTGGCCAATATTTTTTGCGATGTATCGTGTGTTGAGCAATGTTATTGAATTGCATCAAGCGCCATTTTTCTTCTGGATTAAAGATTTGTCAGTCAAAGATCCATTTTATGTGCTTCCCGCTGCTGTGGTAATACTTACCTTCTTGCAGCCGTTTGGTGGAGCGCAAGCAGATAGTCGTACCAAGATGATGGGATATATTATGCCGCTTATTCTGTCTGCTATTTTTGTGAATATGCCAGCCGGATTGTTATTGTTTGTGATGACGAACTTTTTGGTGACCTTGCTTGAACAAAAAGCACGTAAGTTTTTGAGTAAATAAAAAAGGTCTGACTTTTTGGGAGAAATAGTATGCGTGATTTGCCCTCGCTGCAAGCTTTGATTCAGCAGTTGCGTCATATTCCTTATGTTGCATCAAAGCAGGTGTATCGTGTGGCATTATATTTGCTTACCGCTTCTCCTGATCGTGCAGATAAGTTAATTGCGGCAATTGCGCATGCGCGTTCTTCTATGGTGCTCTGTGAGCATTGTGGAAGCTGGGCTGAGCAGTCATCGATCTGTGTGGTGTGTGCTGATCCTTCACGTGATGCGTCAGTTGTGTGCGTGGTTGAGCAGTGGCCCGATTTGTATGCGATTGAACGTCTTGGTGAGTATCGAGGTCGCTATCATGTTTTGGGTGGGGTTTTAAGTCCACTTGAAGGTATTGGTCCAGAACAATTACGGATTAAAGAATTAACAGCTCGCTTGTCTCTTGAGCCTATTCGTGAAATTATTTTTGCCATCAATCCAACGCCTGAAGGTGAGGCAACAATGAGTTATGTGAGGGCAAAACTTCCTGCTACGGGAGTGCTTGTGTCGCGCCTGGCAAGTGGAATGCCAACTGGTTCCCATTTATCGTATTTAGATAGAACGACAATTCATCGTGCGCTTGCGGGGCGTCAGCCGCTGCTCTAAAGCTTGCAGGTGTATTGCTATTTGTTTCTTGTGAATGAGCGTGGTATCATGTGGAGCGTAAGTTATCTTAAAAAAAAGGTATAATATGCGTCAAAATAATGCTGTATATAAAGAGCGTAGAAAGAAATTGCAGCAATCTCTTTCTACGTGGACGGCGCGGGATACTATTTTTCTGTGTGCGGCACTAGAGTCACACAGCGGTCGATTTGTTCAGGATAGTACTTTTTATTATTTTACTGGCCTTGTTGAGCCGGGAGCGGTCCTTTGTATTGAAGGTGATGGCACTGAGCGATTGTTTGTTCCTCGGTATAATGGAGTGCGGGCTCAATGGGTTTCGCATGAGATAACCAGTAGCGATTCACCAGCCCTCTATGGTTTTGATGCCATAGCCTATCAGGGAGATTTTGTCGGTGGGTATTCGATATATCCTTTTTTAAATCATAATATGTATCGTGACTTCATTACATATGTGGTTGATCGTGTGGGGCTTCAGGGGTCTCTCTACGTATCAGGCTCATTGAAATGGAGTGGGTCGTATGCGCAGCAATTGATGTGGTACCTGAGCCAGCAGATACATAAATTTTCTGACTTTCTTGTTGATATGAGTAGTGTAATAGCTGCGCTGCGTCGTAAAAAAGATCCTTATGAGGTGCAGTGCATTGTGCATGCTATTGAGCGTACCGCCGCTGGTCAAAAGGCAGCAGCACTCTTAATGCGATCTGGTCGTCGTGAGGGCGAGATTAGGGCAGCTCTTGAGGCAGAATTTGTTCGTCTGGGGAGTAGTGTGCCCGCGTTTCCTAGTATTGTAGCGGCTGGTGGTAATGCCACCATCCTTCATTATTTAGGTGAAGATGCTTTACTGCAGGCGCCACAGGCGGTTGTGGTTGATATTGGTGCAACGTATAATCAGTATGCCGCTGATATTACGCGAACGTATCCGGTTGATGGACAGTTTTCAGATCGACAGCGTGCCTTGTATCAGATAGTACTTGATACACAAGCGTATATTGCATCATGCGCGCGACCGGGGATGTATCTTAATAATCCTCATGATCCGCATAATTCATTGCAGCATAAAACAAAAGAATTTCTTGATCAGTATGGTCTGGCTCAGTATATGCCGCATGGTATTGGGCATTTTATGGGGCTTGATGTCCATGATGTCGGTGATCGACTGGTTCCGTTAGGGCCTGGTGATGTTATTACCATTGAGCCTGGGGTATATATTGGTTCAGAAAAAATTGGTATTCGAATTGAAGATGATTATCTTATTACTGAAACAGGGGTCACCTGTTTGAGTGATGGCATTATAAAAGAACTTGCAGATATTGAGGGAATCTAATGATACGTAGAGAGAATGAAGAGATGACGATGGGTGTTTTGCGCAAGCTTATTTCAGAACAGGGCACACGGTTTATTATTGTAACCGGCGGGGTATGTTCTTCTATAGGAAAGGGAGTTCTTCTCTCAAGTATTGGAGTGCTTTTAAAAGATGCAGGATACCGTGTCGGTGTTATTAAGTGTGATCCATATTTGAATGTTGACCCGGGGACTATGTCGCCACTTGAGCATGGTGAAGTGTTTGTAACACGTGATGGCGCAGAGACTGATTTGGATTTGGGGCACTATGAGCGCATGTTGGGTGAGCAGTTTACTAAAGATTCTTCTATTACTGCCGGTAAGGTCTATAGCCATTTGATTTCCCAAGAACGTGACGGACATTATTTAGGGAAATGCATTCAGGTGGTGCCGCACGTAACTGATGAAATTAATCGTCGTCTTTTAACCTTTGCTCAAAAAGGTGAATATGACATTGTAATGATTGAAGTTGGTGGTACAGTAGGTGACATGGAAGGTGAGGTCTTTCTGGAGGCAATTCGTGAGTTGCGCCATGCTATGCCACGCGGACATGTAGTACATGCTCATTTAAGTTTAGTTCCTTATCTTCCCTGGGCTAATGAAGTTAAGACAAAACCGACCCAGCATAGTGTTATGATGCTGAAGCGGGCAGGACTTGCGCCTGATTTATTGTTTTTGCGTACTGGTAAGACTATTGCAAAACGTGAGCTTAAAAAACTTTCTGTTATGTGTGGGGTTGCGGAAGAAGCGGTGTTTCAGGTAAGAACTCGTAGTCCGCTCTATACACTCTTTTTTGATTTGAATGAGCAAGGTGTTCTGCGTATGGTGCAAGAAGTTGCTGGTCTTTCTACGCAGCGCGTTGCCCGTCTTGAGCAGTGGCAACAGGTGCTTGATGCTATTGAAGTAGCGATTCAGCCAGTAAAAATTGGTCTTGTTGCAAAGTATGTGGGCAGCAATGATCCTTATATTAGCTTGGTTGAAGCGTTAAAGACTGCTGGGTATGCAAATGGCCTTGCCATTGAGTTAGTGACTGTTGATTCTGAAGAGTTGGAATCTATGCCTGCAGAAGAACGGGAAGCTCTACTGAGTAGTCTTGATGGAATTGTGATTCCTGGTGGGTTTGGTAATCGTGGGATTGAAGGTAAAATTGCTGCAACACAGTGGGCTCGTGAGCATAAAGTTCCTTTTATGGGAATTTGCTTGGGTATGCAGGTGATGCTTATTGAGTCAGCGCGAAACCTGTGTGGAATTTCTGCTGCTACTAGCTTAGAATTTGATACAGAGACGCCTGATCCAGTGATTACCTTGATTGATGAGCAACATAAGGTGGTTCGCAAAGGGGGGACGATGCGACTAGGCACCTATGAATGTGCGTTGAAAGCAGGAAGTAATGCAGCATTGTATTACGGGGTAGAAATGGTAGAAGAACGCCATCGTCATCGATACGAGTTTAATAATGAATATAAAAAGCAGCTGGAAGCACAAGGTGTTGTATTTTCTGGTGTGTGCCCTCAAAATAATTTAGTTGAAGTGGCAGAGCTTGCCGGGCATCCATTTATGATTGCAGTACAGTTTCATCCAGAGTACCGTGCGACTCCATTATTGCCGCACCCCCTCTTGAGTGCGTTTATGCGTGTGGTGAAAAAAAAGTAGGTATATAAGAGTTTCGTGCGATACGGCTTGATTAAAAACAGTGGATATTGCGTTTGACGAGCGGAGGTTTTTGCCGTAAAATAACCATCCCGTTAGTTTAAATTTCAGCGCATAGCGCCTGTTGCAGTACAGATTATTTAATAAAAGGTTCTAGTATGATCGATATGAATAAAACATTTTTTCTTCGCACAGAAGATCGTCAGCCGCAATGGCATGTAATTGATGCAACAGGTCAAACGCTTGGTCGATTGGCTACTGAAATTGCAACATTGCTTCGTGGCCGCCATAAACCATCATACACTGCGCATACAGACAGTGGTGATTACGTAGTAGTAGTGAACTGTGATAAGTTTGTTGTTACGGGTAACAAGATGCTGGGCAAAGAGTACATTAGCTACTCAGGCTGGCGCGGTGGTAAGAAAGTGGTATCACTTAAAAATAAATTAGCTGCACATCCAACTGATATTATTCGTTTGGCGGTAAAAGGTATGTTGCCTCGTAATAACTTGAGCCGTCAGATTTTTGATAAGCTTAAAGTGTATACCGGCAGTACGCATCCGCATGCGGCACAAATTAAAGAGTCTGCTCGATAATAACGACTGTAGTGTTTATGTATTAAAAAAGGCGCAACTTTAAAAGTTGCGCCTTTTTTATGCTTTGTGTGGCATGATTATTTAGCTGATCATGCGAAGAATATCTTTATATGATAATACAATAATGAGGAGAAAGAAGAGGATCCAGGATGCGATAACAATTCCTTCTTTGAGCCGTCGTGGCAGTGGACGGCGAATGATGCCCTCAAGGAGAATAAAGAGGAGTTGGCCGCCATCAAGAGCACCAATTGGAATAAGATTCATCAGTGCGAGGGTTATGCTAATCATTCCAAGAAATTCCCAGAGTGCGCGAAGGCCAAGTTGAGCACTTTTAAATGTTTGAGAGAACATGGTGAGTGGGCCGGCCATACCATCCAAGCTGCGACGTTTAAACATTGAAGTAATAGCAGCTGCGGTTGTGGTAATATAGGCATTGGTTAGGGCAATTCCTTTATGAACAGCTTGAATATATGAGTTGTGTACAAAGCGGCCAGGGATGGGGGTTTGAAGTATGTCAAGTCCAACGCCTAGAGAGCCAATGGTGGCATCAAGAGCACCAAGGGTAATGGTTTTTGTCTCTTCTTCGCCATCTGATTGTTTAAGAGTAAGGAGCAGTTCTTTGTTAGGGCTTTCGCTAATAGTTTTGAGAAAAGCTTTGAGTTCTGCCTGGGCGGTTAGTTTATCGGCGCTAAATGTGGTTCCATTATATCCAGTAATTATGGTGCCAGTGGTAAGTTTATGGATTTCTGCGGCGCTCTTAGGAACAATGTAAGAGATTGAGAGTTCAGTTTTGAGTTCTTGTCGGGTGCCCCAGTGCATACCAATAAATATGCTGTATGCAAAGATAATATTGAAGAGGATGCCGCCTAAGATGACGAGAAGTTTTTGAGTAAATGATTTTGTTTCAAAGGCGTAGGCAGGATCAAGTGACTCTTCATGTGTTTCTACCATACCGGCTTCAGGGTCACCCATGCCTTGAATAGCGCAGTATCCACCAAGCGGAATGAGGGAGAGGCGAAATTCAGTAGCACCAATTTTTTTTTTGATTAAACTAGGTCCAAAGCCGATCGAAAAGACAGGGGTTCCTATGTTAAAGAGTTTGCAGAAGAAGAAGTGGCCAAGTTCATGGACGGTTATAAGTAGGCCGAATCCAATACCGGCAAGGAGAAGTGGAAAAATTTTTGTCAGTGAAAAAGTGTAAAGCAGTGCAAGCATTGATGGTCCTTTAGTAGTCGGGTTTACGTGATATTTAAATGGCAGGTTTTGCGAATTGAAAAGCTATCATATCATGCGGCGTGAGGCAATCAAATGATTGACTTGTCAGCTGATTCATGGTGAATTATTACACATTGAGTTATCTATAATTAAAAAAAGGTTATTTTAGTGAAATTTTTTAGATTCAGTATGCTTTTTTTTAGCGTGAGTGTGTGTGCTGTGTTTTTTGTGCCCGCAAAGGAAGGCCGGGAGCTTGTATTTTCTAATTCTTTATTGTGTGACAACATTATGATGCCTCATTTGTTGCCTGCTTATTGGCATACGTATGTGCAACTACTAAAGACTGGTTTGTCGGTTCGCGCAGAGTGGTATAGTGTTCCTGATGACGAAATTGTTACGTGTTTTTCTCGCTCTGAGCATATGATTTCAGGATTGCAGCTGTATTTTCCTGAGGGTAACGTAGAAAATGTGAGTCCTTTGGTTTTATGGGTTGTGCATGGCACGTGGGCTCAGGATGCTCCTGATTATTATGATAGCTCATCTGAAACTTTTAAAGATATATTAAAATTTGCTGCAGAGATGGCCCGACGCGAAATGAGACCAATAGAGGTTGTGTCATACTCGTGGACTGGTGAGGATAGTCATGTTGCACGACGGGAGGCGGGCAATGGGCTACGAAGGCTTGCTGAATCAGTTTTTTCCCCTTTGCGTGGATACGGCCCTCATTGGGCTTTTGGACACAGCCATGGGGTGAATGTTATTTTTGTTGCTTCGCAGCAAATAGGGTTTGAGGGGGTTATTTCATTGGGGGCTCCGGTTGTTGAATCGGTATATGCACCGTTTCAGGTGGAGAATCTTTATCATTTTTATTCATTAAATGATCCTTGGCAGTTTGCCGGGGCAATCGACCGCAGTTCGCTTAAGCGCTTAGTTTCTTCTCCGGGAGTGCGAAGCTACTCTGGGCAGCAGAGGCTGTGCACAGCGTTCAATTTTCGCGTCATGCTGGATGGTATTGAGCCAGGGCATATTAGTTTAAAGCTTGTTATACCATTTATATGGAACATTATTGATGAAAAAGTAGATCACTATAAGTATCACACCCATTTTAATGTTAATGTTACTCGTGCATTACATCAGACGGGCCATTCATTGCAATTGAGTATTCGAGATAAGATAGCGGTGACAGATCTTATTGCAGTAGTCGAAGCACATGAAAGTGCTGCGGTGGTAATTGAGCGACTTAAAAGTGAGATTGAGTATTCCCAGAAGCAGGAAAATATTTTTATGTGGAACCAGCGGGGAAAGAAAATGAGCGCTCGCAGCCCTTGGTGGAAAAAAATTGTTGCAAATTGGATTGAGCTTGATATGGTGATTTCTGGAAAATATAGCGTCTTTAAGCCAGGAGCATATAAAAAGTTTTCGCTCCTGCGTGACGAGCAAATATGATTGCTTGGGTGGTGAATTAGTTTGTTGAATTATGCTTCACAGTGGCTTCTGGCAACATATTTTGATGGTAATAGTTGTAAGAGTTATTATTGTTTTTTTGGTCGTAAGAAGATGTTTCCCTTTTCGTCATGCATTTTTTTAACTTGAAAAAAGTAAAAAAATAGTTACAATTATCGCCATCGTAAAATTCACCTTCCTTTATGGAGGGTGCTCTCAGAAAGCTACCGGACACATCTAGGTACCGTTCTTAAGAGGCAAAACTGTAGTGTTTGCCCGGTGGATTAGGAATTAGCACGAAAGTAGTAGTTTAAGTAGGATGTTGCATTATGCCGACAATTAATCAACTGGTTCGCGCAAGTCGCCGCAAAGTGACTGAAAAGCGCAAGTCTCCAGCATTATCAGAATGCCCACAGCGTCGTGGTGTATGTACTCGTGTATATACAACCACACCAAAAAAACCGAACTCAGCGCTTCGTAAAGTTGCTCGGGTGAAGTTGAGTACAGGTCGTGAAATCACTGCCTATATTCCGGGGGAAGGACACAATTTACAAGAACACTCTGTAGTGTTGGTCCGTGGTGGTCGGGTTCCCGATTTGCCAGGGGTACGGTATCACATTGTGCGCGGTGCGCTTGATACAGCTGGTGTTACTGGCCGTAAGCAAAGCCGTTCATTGTATGGTACAAAGAGGCCTAAACCGGGCGCTGCGGCTGCTCCAGCTAAGAAAGGTAAATAATGCCACGTCGTAAATCGGTTAACTTTATTCGTGATATTGGTGTTGATACTCGATTTGGGTCTCCACTTGTTCAGAAGTTAATTAATATTGTTATGGAGCGCGGCAAGAAATCTGTTGCGCGTAAAATTGTATACGAAGCGTTCGATGTTATTGAGCAACGTATTAAAGGCGACACTGAGAAGACGTTTGCGTTGTTTGAAAAAGCTACGACAAACATTCGTCCTGTTGTTGAAGTGCGTTCTCGTCGTGTTGGTGGTGGTGTGTATCAGATTCCTGCTGAAGTTGCTCCTATGCGTGCAAACGCATTAATGCTTCGTTGGCTCGTTCAATCTGCAGCAAAGCGCTCTGACAAGACTATGGGGCAACGGCTTGCAAATGAATTGATGGATGCAGCGGCTGGTAATGGTGCGGCAGTTAAGAAAAAGATGGATGTCCATCGTATGGCTGAAGCAAACAGAGCCTTCTCGCATTACGCCTGGTAAGGGAGAGTATGAGTAAGAAACTTGAGACGTATCGTAATATAGGTATATGTGCGCATATTGACGCTGGTAAGACTACGGTTACCGAGCGTATTCTGTATTACACCGGTGTATCTCACAAAATTGGTGAGGTGCATGAAGGTGCCGCTACTATGGACTGGATGGAGCAAGAGCAGGAGCGTGGTATTACTATTACCTCTGCGGCGACCACTTGTTTTTGGAGAGAGCATCAGATTAATATTATCGATACTCCTGGACACGTTGACTTCACTATTGAAGTAGAGCGTTCTTTGCGTGTTCTTGACGGTGCGGTAGCGGTGTTTTGTGGTGTAGGTGGTGTGGAGCCTCAGTCTGAGACTGTGTGGCGCCAAGCTGACCGTCACAAGGTTCCGCGTATTGCGTTTGTTAACAAGCTTGATCGTGTTGGTGCAAACTATTTTGACGTGGTTGCTGAAGTTAGAGAAAAATTGAGTGGCAACCCGCTTGCTATGCAGATTCCTGTTGGCCAGTCAGAAGACTTCGTGAGCATTATTGATGTTGTAAGCAATCGCATGGCTACGTTTGAGGCTGAAAGTAACGGCTCTCGCGTTGTCTGGAGTGATGTTCCTGCTGAATATGCATCTCAGCGTGCAGAATTGTACGAAAAAATTGTGGGCCAAGCATCAGAATATGATGATGAGCTTGCTGATAAATACTTGAATGGTGAAGCGGTTACTCCTGCTGAAATCCGTCGCGCATTGCGTCGTGGTGTTGCAGATCAAGAAGTAACTCCTGTGTTTTGTGGATCAGCCTTTAAAAATAAAGGCGTACAACTTTTGCTTGATGCGGTTGTTGATTACTTGCCGTCGCCGCTTGAAGTAGCGCCAATGGTTGGTCATTCAGTTGACGATGAAACAGTAGAAGTTTCTCGTAAGCCGGAGGATAGTGAGCCACTTTCTGCGCTTGCATTTAAAATTATGACTGATCCATTTGTGGGTACATTGACGTTTGTTCGTATTTATTCTGGTGTGCTTGATTCTGGTTCATATGTATACAATCCGCGTAAGCGCGCTAAAGAGCGTGTAAGCCGGTTGGTTCGTATGCATGCGAATAAGCGTGAAGAAATTAAGAATGCTGCAGCAGGTGATATTGTTGCGGTTATTGGATTAAAGGATGTTGTTACCGGCGATACGCTGTGTGATGAAAAACATCCATTGCTTTTGGAAACAATTAATGCGCCGGAACCGGTATTAAGCGTTGCTGTTGAGCCAAAAACAAAAGGTGAATATGAAAAAATGATTCTTGCGCTTCGTAAGTTGATGCAAGAAGATCCATCGTTTAGATTTTCTGTGAACGATGAAACAGGACAGACGGTTATTTCTGGGATGGGTGAGTTGCATCTGGAAATTATTGTTGACCGTATGCGTCGTGAATATAAGGTTGAAGCTTCGGTGGGTAAAACTGAAGTTGCATACCGTGAAACAATTCAAAAAATTGCTTCTGTCGAATCAAAGTTCATTCGTCAATCGGGTGGTCGTGGACAATATGGACACGTATACATGCGATTTGAACCTCTTGAGCGCGGACAAGGTTTTGAGTTTGCCAATGAAGTAGTGGGGGGAACAATTCCTCGTGAATATATTCCTGCTATTGAAAAAGGTGTTCGTGAAGCAATTGGTAACGGTGTTATTGCGGGATATCCAACGGTTGATGTTAAAGCTATTGTTTATGATGGGTCGTATCACGATGTGGACTCATCTGAAATGGCGTTTAAGATTGCCGCATCTATGGCATTTCGCGACGGCATGCTTAAAGCATCGCCAGTTCTTTTGGAGCCCATCATGAAAGTGGAAGTGGTAACTCCTGAAGAAAATCTTGGTGATGTAATGGGAGATTTAAATTCTCGTCGTGGTCGCATTCTTGGTATGTCGTCACGAAAAGGGGCTGAAGTAGTTGATGCTGAAGTACCATTAGGAGAGATGTTTGGATATACCACAGACTTGCGATCGATGACTAAAGGACGTGCGAGTTCTTCTATGCAGTTAAAGCTGTATCGTGAAGTACCTCGTAACGTACAAGAAGAAATCGCAGCAAAAAAATAATTTGAATTAGCTTGAATAGAGAGGATATATAATGGCTAAAGGCGTCTTTCTTAGAAATAAACCGCACTGTAACGTCGGTACTATTGGTCACGTAGATCATGGTAAGACATCTCTTACAGCAGCGATTACTAAAGTACTTGCTGAAATGGGTCTTGCTCAACTTCGTGCATTTGACACGATTGACAAAGCACCAGAAGAAAAAGCTCGTGGTATAACGATTGCAGCTTCTCACGTTGAATATGAAACAAAAAATCGTCACTATGCGCACGTAGACTGTCCAGGTCACGCTGACTATGTTAAGAACATGTTAACTGGTGCAGCTCAAATGGACGGAGCTATCTTGGTAGTATCTGCTGCTGACGGACCAATGCCTCAAACTCGTGAACATATTTTGCTTGCTCGTCAAGTTGGTGTACCAACAATGGTTGTGTTCTTGAATAAAGTTGACATGGTTGACGACGTAGATTTGATTGACTTGGTTGAAGAAGAAATTCGTGATCTTTTGACTCAGTACGGATTCAATGGTAAAGAAATTCCATTCGTTCGTGGTTCAGCATTAAAAGCATTGAATGGTGAATCTCCTGAAATCGGTCGTGATGCAATCATGAAATTGATGGATGCAGTGGATTCATATATTCCTACTCCAGAACGTGATACAGAAAAACCATTCTTGATGCCAATTGAAGACGTATTCTCTATTTCTGGCCGTGGTACTGTAGTAACTGGTCGTGTAGAATGCGGTATTCTTAAAATTGGACAAGAAGTTGAAATTGTTGGTTTTAAAGATACAACAAAGACTACTGTTACCGGTATCGAAATGTTTAACAAGGAAATGACTGAATCGCTTCCTGGTGATAACGTTGGTGTTCTTCTTCGTGGTACTAAAAAAGATGACGTTGAGCGTGGTCAAGTATTGGCAAAGCCAGGTACTGTAAAACCATATAAAAAGTTTAAAGGCCAGTTGATGGTATTGACAGAAAAAGAAGGTGGTCGTCACAGCCCATTCTTTAACGGATACCGTCCACAGTTCTACTTCAGAACAACTGACGTAACAGGCTCTATCTCATTGCCAGCAGGCCGTGAAATGGTAATGCCAGGAGACAACGTTGAAGTTACTGTAGAATTGATTACGCCAGTTGCAATGTATAAGCAACTTCGTTTTGCAATTCGTGAAGGTGGCCGTACCGTTGGTGCTGGTGTAGTAAGCGAAATTATTGAATAATCTTTAGCAAGAGCCGAAAGGAATCTGATGAAAAAACAAAAAATTCGTTTGACGTTGAAGTCATACGATCATCAGTTGCTTGATACTGCGGTTCGGCAGATTGTGCTTGCGGTTAAGAGAACAGGATCTACAGTTGTAGGTCCTGTCCCTCTCCCAACACACACGCGTTACTTTACCGTTTTGCGTTCGCCGCACGTTGATAAGAAATCACGAGAACAGTTTAAGCTTGCGACTCATAAGCGTATCTTGGATATTGTTTCTCCTGCGGAACAAACAATGGACGCGCTGATGAAGTTGAACATATCGGCTGGCGTTGATGTTGAAATTAGATAGATAGGTATGGATATGAAAACGTTGAGCCATGTTCCTGGAATTAAGGTTGGTATGACGCAGGTGTTTGATAGCGCCCGCAATGTGATACCAGTTACCGTTATTGAGTGCGGACAGTGGATTATTACTCAAATTAAAACAGTTGAAAACGATGGGTATAATGCATTGCAAATTGGTAAGTTGCGTAAGCGATATCAAGATGATGCATTTACTTCAGAAATGTTAGAAAAAAAATCTGACTATTTTCTTTTCATCCGTGAAGTTCGTTGTCAGTCAACCCAAGGCTATGAACTTGGCGCAACAGTGTCACTTGATGACGTCCTGTTTGAAGAAGCTATGGTAGTGAGTGTTACGGGGACAAGTACTGGTCGTGGATTTCAAGGTGTTGTAAAACGTCTTGGTTACACAGGTGGTCCTGCGACACACGGATCTATGTTTGGTCGTCGTCCAGGAGCTATCGGTAACATGAGAACTCAGGGTGAAGTTATTAAGGGCAAGGGATTGCCAGGGCATATGGGCGCAGAAACAGTTACAATACGGGGATTACGTATTGTAAAAGTGGATCGTGAACGTGGTGTATTGCTGGTAAGCGGGGCGGTTCCTGGTCGTAAGAACTCATTGTTGTATGTAAGCAAGCAAGGATAAAAATATGAAAAATATTGCGGTATACAGCAGCACGGGAGAGCAAACAGGGGTCGTTGAGATTGCTTGTGAGCAACCAACTCAGTACGCATCAAGTGCGTATGCAGTCAGTATTCGTCGCTTGTTGCAACAATGGCGTCAAGGTACTGTTGGGTTTAAAACTCGTAGTGATGTAGCATTTAGTAACAGAAAACCATGGAAACAAAAAGGTACGGGTCGCGCTCGTGCGGGATCTGCTCGTTCTCCAGTGTGGAGAAAAGGTGGTGTTATATTTGGTCCAAGCCCGCGCACTCGTTGCATTGGTTTGAGTCGTAAACAACGCCAACTTGCAATGAGCCATGTTATCGCCGGAGTTGTATCGTCTGATCGTTTCTATTGTTTAGATGCAGCATTTGAGCAAAAACCAAGTGTAAAGTCTGCACAAGCAATGCTTAAAGCATTAAACGTTGATACACGTAAGGTTGTTTTATTTCTTGCATTGCATGATGTAAAGACATTCTTATCGTTCAGAAATATACCGAATGTGTATACGGTTTTTTATGATCAACCAAATGCCTTTGATCTTTCCAACGGGCAAGCGTGGGTATTTTTGAAAAAAGATCTTAACCTCTTTACCGATATGGTTGCACAATGGAACTAACGGCATACGAAATTGTAAAAAAAGTTATAACTACTACTAAAAGTATTGAGTTATATCAAAAACAAGGGAAAGTAACCTTGGAAGTGGTAAAAACAGCAAATAAGCTTGTAGTACGTAATGCAGTGGAAAAAATTTGGGATGTTAAGGTTGGTGCGGTTCGCATTATCAATACTCCTGAAAAAAACAAAGCAGTTGGCCGTCGTCAATTTGTATCACTGGGCATAAAGAAAGCGATTATTACGCTGAAATCTGGCTACAGTATTACATTGCCTGGACATGAGTCCATAGGCGGTACGGCGACAGAAGGGAACTAGAATATGGCAATTGTAACTCGTAAACCACGAAATGCCTCATTGCGAGGACAGACATTTATCGTTACTCCTGATTTAGCGAAAAAACGTCCTGAAAAGTCATTGACTGTTGGTCTTACCAAGACTGGTGGTCGTAATGCGTATGGTCGTATTACAACTCGTCATCGCGGCGGAGGTGCAAAACAATTGTATCGCTGTATCGATTTCAAGCGTGTACATCGTAACATTGCAGGGACTGTAAAGGCGTTTGAATATGATCCAAATAGATCGTGTGATATTGCTTTGGTATACTATGTAAATGGTGCTAAAGGATATATTTTACGTCCAGAAGGATTAGCGCTTGGAGCTTCAGTTATGGCATCAGCCGAAGCTGAAATTGCGGTAGGTAATGCTCTTCCATTAAGAAGCATTCCGGTAGGTTTTGTGGTGCACAACGTAGAGTTGACACCAGGCCAGGGTGGTGTACTAGCACGAAGTGCTGGTGCCTCGGTCCAGTTGAGCTCAAAAGAAGGTGAAGTTGCGATCTTGCGTTTACCATCAGGTGAAATGAGAACGGTACATCTTGATTGCTGGGCGACAGTGGGCGTACTTGGTAAAGCAGAATGGCGTAACAGAAGCTTAGGAAAAGCTGGTCGTAGCCGTCATCTTGGATTTAGACCAAGTGTTCGTGGTATGGCTATGAACCCTGTTGACCATCCACATGGTGGTGGTGAAGGACGTTCAAAATCAGGGAAGCATCCAGTGTCTCCTTGGGGTAAATGTTCTAAGGGTACTCGTACGCGTAATAAGAGAAAAAACAGTACTGCGGCTATTATTAAACGCCGTCGGTAAGCAATCATTGGTGATACAGAGGAACGTGGATGACGCGATCAATTAAAAAAGGACCATACGTTGCGCCTGATTTAGCAAAAAAGCTTGATCAGCAAAAAACAACAGGGCGACGTGGAGTAATTAAAACATGGCATCGTAACAGTTTGATCACACCAGAATTTGTGGGTGCGACATTGGCGGTTCATGATGGCAGAAAGTTTATCGAAGTGTTTGTAACGGAAAACATGGTGGGGCACGCGCTAGGCGAATTTGCTCCAACACGTACATTTCGTTTGCACAGCGGTCAGCGCCAGCAAGGTAAATAGGGAATATAATTATGAAAGCATTAAGTCGAAATATTCGTATTTCTCCATTCAAATTGCGTGTGTATGCTGATAGTATTCGAGGCAAAAATGTAAGTGCGGCGGTACATTGGTTGGAATCTCAATCATTGAATAGGGTTGTTCCTATTGCCAAAACGCTTGTATCTGCGTATCATAATGCTCGTCAAGCAGATTCGTCGATCAGTGATATGGCACAAATGCGTATTAAAGAGATTCGAATTGATCAAGGGCCAGTGATTCGTTACTTTAAGCCGGGAGCTCAAGGGAGATCCTGCCCACAACGTAAGCGGCTTAGTCATATATCGGTTATCGTTGAAAAATACTAAATTAAGAGGTGACGTGTGGGACAGAAGGTTCATCCACTAGGTTTTAGGTTAGGTGTTTTTCGTACATGGAATGCACGTTGGTTTGCAAAACATGATTATAAAACATTCTTACAAGAAGATTTTCGCATTCGTGAGTATCTTGCAAAGCGGCTTGATAAAGCTGAAGTGGCTAGCGTAACAATTGAGCGCGCTGGTGATAGTATTAGAGTAGAAATCCATTCAGCTCGACTAGGGTTGATTATTGGTAAGCGTGGACAAGAAATTGAGTCATTGCGAACAGGGCTTGCAAAAGAGTTTGGTAAGGCAGTTGATATTTCCATTCAGGAAGTAAAAGTTGTTGAGCATTGTGCACAATTGGTTGCAAAAGGCATCGCTGAACAAATTGAGCGTCGTGTTGGGTATAAGCGTCTGATGAAAAAAGCAGGGGCTGCCGTGATGAAGAGTGGCGCACGTGGCATTAAGATTAGATGTTCAGGTCGTTTGGCGGGCAGTGAAATTGCACGCGCAGAATGGCTTCGATTGGGATCTGTGCCATTGCATACACTTCGTTCTGACATTGATCATGCGTTGGTTGAAGCAAAAACAACGTACGGCATCATCGGTGTTCAGGTATGGATTTGTCGTGGTGAGTTTTAGGCAAGAAAGGTTGATGAATCATGTTGATGCCGAAAAAAACTAAATTCCGTAAACAACAACGCGGACGTATGACTGGCCTTTCAAAAGGTGCACGTACTGTTCATTTTGGTGAATACGGTTTGATGGCGATGGAACCGTGTTGGTTGACTGCGCGTCAAATTGAATCTGCGCGTACTGTGATTAGTCGTGGCGTAAAGAAAATTGGTGAGTGGTTTATGCGAGTATTCCCTGATAAGCCAGTATCAAAAAAGCCGATTGAAACACGTATGGGTAAAGGTAAGGGAAGCCCAGAATTTTGGGTTTCTGTAGTAAAACGTGGGCGAATTATATTTGAAATCAAAGGATTGCCTGAAAACGAAGCGAAAGCATTGTTGAAGGCGGCAGCATATAAGTTGCCAATTCGCACTCAAGTTGTTGCATGCACACCAGTAGCAGCAGCGACTGAAGTAGGAACAGATGTATGAAAAAACTGATTGAAAAAGATGTTGCAACTTTACGTGACGAAGTGAATGCCTGTCGCAAGGAAATTTTTAACGTGCGACTGAGTGCATTGGTTGGTCAGATGAAAGATACCTCGCAGTTTAAAAAAATCCGTAAACAAATTGCGCGATTAAAAACAGCGATTACAATAAAAGAAAGTTCGGTTGGCCACTAGAGGCTTATCTGAGCATCATAGTAGATAACATAACGAGTCTTAGGTAGGTAATACAATGGTTGATAAGCAAAAACATACAACACAAGAGAGCGTTGCAGTAAAGCGTCCATTGACGCTTTCTGGTACAGTTCTTTCGACTGCGATGAATAAAACAATCGTAGTTCGTGTAGAAAACAAGTTTAAGCATCCGGTAGTGGGTAAGATTGTCAGTACGTTTAAAAAGTACAAAGCACACGACGAACATGAACAAGCCAAGGTGGGAGATCTTGTTGAAATTTTTGAGTGTCGACCTCTTTCGGCTACTAAATATATGATGTTTAAGCATGTCTTGAAGCATCATCATAATAATTCATAAGGATGCCAAGATATGATACAAAAATTTAGTGTGCTTGAAGTTGCTGATAATTCTGGCGCGAAAAGAGTAATGGTTATTAACGTTACAGGAAGTACTCGTAAGCGGTTTGCCCGTATCGGCGATGTTGTTAAAGTTACTGTTAAAAAAGCAGTGCCTGGCGCAACAGTTAAAAAGAGTGAAGTTTTGGATGCAGTAGTTGTTCGTACTCGAAAAGAGTTTCGTCGTGTTGATGGAACATATATTCGATTCGGTGATAACGCAGCGGTCATTTTGAATAAAGATGGTCAACCGGTTGGTACTCGTATATTTGGTCCTGTGGCGCGTGAGCTTCGTGCTCGCGGGTATGTACAGATCATTTCTCGTGCACCAGAAGTTTTGTAGGAGACGATATGTTACAGAGAATTAAAAAAAATGATCTAGTATATGTACTCTCTGGCAAAGATAGAGGGGTAACGAGTTCTGTTATTTCTGTTGATCTTGCGGGTGGGTTGGTACTTGTTAAAGGGGTTAATGTTGTTACAAGACACATGAAGCCAAAGCGTCAAGGTGAGACCGGTTCTATCGTAAAAGAAGAAAAATATATTCCGCTCAGCAAAGTGATGCCAGTGTGTCCAGAAACAAATAAGCCATGCCGCGTGAAAACAGGATTGAATGCTGATGGTGTTCGTGTTCGCATGAGTGTGCGCTCAGGCAAATCATTCTAAAGCGGTAGGCAAAGGTAAAAGGGTAAACAATGAATGTACGTTTAGAGACGTTATACAAAGATAAAATTCGTGCCGAGCTCCAGAAAGAACTGGGACTTGAGAATGTTATGGAAGTTCCTCGTCTTACTAAAATAGTTTTAAATACCGGTGTTAAAGAATCGGTCAGCGACTCAAAAGTGTTAAATGTAGTAAAAGATATTATGGATCGCATTGCTGGACAATATTCAGTAAAAACAAAAGCGAAAACATCTATCGCTGGATTTAAACTTCGTGAAGGCGCTTTGATTGGTGTTATGGTGACGCTACGAGGGAAGCAAATGTATGCGTTCTTGGATAAGTTAATTCATTTGGCTTTGCCGTGTGTACGCGATTTTCAAGGAGTTGGTCTTGCATTTGACGGCCGTGGAAACTACAATCTTGGTATTAAAGATTGGATGATTTTCCCTGAAGTTGATTATGATATCGTTGATCAATCTCGTGGCTTGAATATTTCTATTCAAACTACTGCGAAAAATGATGATTATGGTCGTGCGTTGTTAAAGCACTTTAATATGCCATTTAAGGCAACAAAATCTTCGTAATGGGAGTTATAATAACGTATGGCAAGAAAAGCATTAATTGAGAAATCGAAACGTACGCCCAAGTTTTCTACTCGTGCGTATAATCGTTGCGAATTGTGTGGCCGTCCGCGTGCGTATATGCGCATTTTTGGGTTGTGCCGTTTGTGTTTTCGTAAAAACGCTCTCTTGGGAAATCTTCCCGGAGTACAAAAAGCAAGTTGGTAATTTGAAAAACAATGGAGCAATACTGTGGATAGAATAGCAGATTTTTTAACGGTGATACGAAATGCGGTTCGTGTTTCAAAGCGATCAATTACATATCCAAATTCGCGGATGTGTTTAGCGATTGCAAAAATTTTAAAAGACGAAGGATTTATTCGTGATTATGCAGTTGATGCAGCTGATCCAGTAAAGCCTGTACTAAACGTTCAATTGCGTTATTTAAATGGTGAAGCAGCGATTCATGCGCTTGATCGAGTGAGTACGTCTGGATGTCGTCGGTATACAAAATTAAAAGACCTTAAACCACACATTGGTGGGCTTGGTATTTCTATTCTGTCTACAAGCAAGGGTGTCATCACCGACAAGCAAGCAAAAACGCTTGCAGTAAGTGGTGAAGTCATCTGTCGCGTTTGGTAATTGAGAGAGGCGCAAAGTATGTCAAAAATAGGTAGAAAGCCGATTGATATTTCAAAAGTGGCGATAAGCGTCGCAGGGAATACGGTTTGCATAAAAGGTACAAAAGTTGAGTTTAATCATGAGCTTCCTGCGTGCTTGATTCCTTCAGTGGATACAGCAACAAAAAAGATGACGCTTGGAGCGGTTGAAAATACTCGTGAAGTTCGTACTCTGTGGGGAATGCACAGAGCGGTTCTTGCAAATAAAGTGCAAGGTGCTGGAGTTGGCTTAGAGCAACGAGTAAAGCTTGTTGGTTTAGGGTACAAGGGACAAGTAGTTGGATCACAGATTATTTTTACTGTTGGATTCAGTCATAAAGTTGAAGTTGCAATTCCTGCCGGAGTTACAGTTGAAATTGATAAGACAGGCCAAACCATTACTGTTCGTGGTGCAGATCGGTTCGTCATCGGGAATTTCTGTGATGCGATGAGATCAGTTCGTCCGCCAGAGCCTTATAAAGGTACGGGAATTATGCTCGAAGGCGAAGTAATTATACGTAAAGCTGGTAAAACTAAGTCGTAAGCAACAAACAGTAGGGTGAATTGTGAGTATTCAGAAAAAAATTACTAAACGTGCAAATCGTCGTGCGTTTCGTGTGCGCAATCAGTTGCGTCTCATTAATCGAGAAGCACGAGTGAGAGTGTCGGTATTTCGTTCAAATCGTTACATCTCAGCTCAAATCATTGATGACGCTCAGCAAAAAACATTGTTGAGTTTGTGTTCAAGTCAATTGAGTGGAGCAGAAGGTGATAAATCAACCGTTGCAAAATTGGTTGGTATTGAGCTTGGTAAGCGAGCGTTAGAACAGAACATTAATACCGTTATGTTTGATCGAGGCAGCTATTTGTATCATGGAAGAGTCAAAGCACTTGCTGATGGCTTGCGTGAAAGTGGTTTACAGTTCTAATTAAGGAAGCGCAGTAATGGCGAAATACGTAGAAGATATTCAAAAAAAAGCAAAAAAGAACGACGACTCAGAAGATTTAGTTGTTATTCAGCCCACTGGTGAAGTCAGTGAATTCGCTGAGATTTTGCTTAATGTACGTCGTGTTGCAAAAGTTATTAAGGGTGGACGCCGATTTGCGTTTTCAGCTTTGGTAGTGGTTGGTGACCGAAATGGAAGCGTAGGAATAGCATTAGGTAAGGGACGTGAAGTTTCCGTAGCTATTTCAAAAGCATTCCGCAAAGCACGTAAGTGTATGGTGGTTATTCCGCGTAATGGCACGACAGTGCCGTTTACGGTGACTGCAGAGTATGGCTCAAGCAAAGTTATGCTTCGCGCAGCATCTCAAGGTACTGGCGTTATTGCTGGTGGTGCAGTTCGATCAATCATGGAAGCTGCAGGGATTAAAGATGTTCTTGCAAAATCGCTTGGTTCATCAAATTCACAAAATGTTGCTAAGGCGACAATGGCAGCATTTAGAAGTTTACGCTCGGCAACTGATCTTGCTCGTTTGCGCGGCAAATCAGTTACTCAAATTATAAAGGGAAGCCATGTTACAGCTTAATACTCTTGAATCATTAGTAAAAAAACGTCAACGTTTTGGCCGTGGTGGATGCCGCGGGGGCACCTCTGGTCGTGGACACAAAGGGCAATTAGCTCGAAGTGGTGGCGGTTCGGCGGTTGCTGCGTTTTTTGAAGGTGGTCAAATGCCATTGTCACGTCGTATTCCTCGTCGTGGTTTTAAAAATAGATTCCGCACCAACTACAAACTTCTTTCTCTTTCCGAACTGAATAGTGCATTCAACGCTGGTGACGTTGTGAGCATAGAAACATTACGTGCTAAAGGCCTTGTGAAAGGTAACTTTGATGTGCTGTTGAAAGTGCTTGCTAATGGCACCATTACTAAAGCGTTAACTATTCATGTACATGCATGTACTGGTGGTGCTCGTTTACAAATCGAGTCAGCTGGTGGCAGTGTGTCTTTGTTGAAGGAGATAAGCGGTGATTGTCCTACTGCGTAACTTTAAGAATATATTTTTGGTACCTGATTTACGCTCAAAAGTTATTTTTACTTTTGTGGTATTGGCTGTGTATCGATTTGGTGTGCATGTACCGATTCCTGGAATTAACACGGCAGTGCTTCATAGCATGAGTGGCAGTGGAATGGCTGGAAGCGGGCTTCTTTCATACCTCGATCTTTTTACTGGAGGTGCGTTAAAGCACTTTGCAGTATTTGCCTTAGGTATTATTCCGTATATTAACGCCTCTATTATGATGCAAGTGTTATCAGTTGCGGTGCCACAATTAGAAGCTCTTTCAAAAGAGGGTAATTATGGTCGCTATTTGATTAATCAGTACACGCGCTATCTTGCATTAGGCCTGAGTTTATTGCAGGGTTTTGGTCTCGCAATGTATATCGAGAATTTTCCTAATTTAGCATTGAATCCAGGATGGTCATTCCGTTTGGCAACTATGATAACAGTGAGCATTGGTTCATTATTTGTCATGTGGCTTGGCGAACAGATTAATTCGCATGGGCTTGGTAATGGGAGTTCGATGGTTATTTTTGCTGGTATCGTTGCAGGACTTCCTGCCGCGCTTATTAAGTTGATTAGTGATGTTCAGCTTGGGCAAACAGATCCATTACTTATTATTGTGCTTCTTGCATTGATCGTTGGTGTTATTTCGGGTGTAGTGTTTTTGGAAAAAGGCGAGCGCCGGATTCCGGTTCATTATGCACGTAAAGTTGTTGGCAATCGTGTGTATGGTGGTCAGACATCATTTATTCCTTTGAAGCTCAATTCAGCCTCAGTTATTCCAGTTATTTTTTCTGGATCGATTATGAGTATGCTTTTGTTCCTTGTGAACTGGGGTGTTATGCGTAAAATTGCGGTCTTTGAATTCTTAGGAGAAAGCCTTGCATGGAATGCTCCACTAAACTGGGTTTTGACAGCATTATTGATTATCTTTTTTGCGTATATTTATACCGCAATTATTTTTAATCCTGTTGAGTTGGCAGAAAATATTCGTAAGGGTGGTGGGTTTATTCCAGGACTTCGTCCTGGACGTAAAACTGCAGAATTTTTCGAATACATTTTATTGCGTGTTTGTTTGCCTGGTGCAATATATCTTGCATCACTTGCCATAGTGCCTCGTATGCTTGCAACAACAGGATTGTTCCCGTTGATGTTTGAAGGTACGAGTATGCTTATTGTGGTTGGGGTAGCACTTGATGCATCAGCGCAAATTGAATCGTTCTTAATTGAACGTCGGTATGAAGGGTTTTTATCAACAGGACGGTTGAAAAATCGTCTTGGAAGATAATCTTACAAGGATTAGAGCGAATGGCGCATCGGGAATATATTCATGAAATTGTATCGTTTTTTGGGCCTCCGGGTTCAGGAAAAGGTACGGTGACTCAAGAGTGGCAAAAACGAGGCATGATAAGTGCTTTGTCTACTGGCGCAGTATGCCGTCAGCACATTCAAGAGAAAACAGTTCATGGGACAGAGTTTAAAAAACTACTAGACCAAGGGTTGTTAATTCCTGATGCGCTTATTAGCGCAATGGTTCGTGACTGGCTTATTTCGTATACGGGACCGGTGAATACTATTTTGCTGGATGGGTATCCTCGAACTGAAATGCAAGTGCAACAGTGGTCAGAAATGATGCGTACTGATTTTCCAACTGTTATATATAGCGTTGTAGTATTTGAAGTATCTAATGAGGCATTATTAAAACGTCTTGCACAGCGCTTAGTGTGCAGTGACATTCGATGCCAGGCAGTATATGCTGCACCACAAGAAGAACGTGCAGGGGATGTATTTAAGTCTGTTGTGGGATGTTCTGTGTGTGGAAGTCCATTGGTTCGTCGTGGTGATGATGAGCCGGCGGTCATTGCTAAGCGTCTGGCCGTATATGCAATGCACAAAAAAGCTTTGCTTGAGGCATGCGAAAGACAGAATATTCTGGTGAGAATTTTTAATGTTGAGCATGTGAAGCTCGAAGATATGTTTGATCGATTTTTGATGGTGTTAAATGATAACAATGGTAGTACGGTCTAATGATATCAATTAAAAATAAAGTTGCGCTTGGTAAAATGCGTGAAGCAGGGCATCTGCTTGCGTCTGTCATGCGTGACATAACGCCCGCTATACTTGGTGGCGTTACTACAAAAGAGTTGGATGCGGAGATTGAGCAGCGAATGCGTCTTGTCGGGCTCCATCCAACATGTAAGGGGTTTAAAGGATATCGTCATGTGAGTTGCATATCGGTGAACGATATTGTGGTGCATGGTGTTCCGTCAGCAACGATTCGGTTACAGCCGGGTGATTGTGTGACGGTTGATATGGTGGGAGCATATAAAGGGTATCATGCAGATATGGCGCGAACTTTTATTGTTCCTGGTGATACAAAGCCATCAAGTGAAGTAGTCAGGTTGATTGCAGTGGCAGAACAGTCTTTAGCGGAAGCGTTAGAGCTTGTGAAGCCTGGTGTTCGACTGGGGGTTATTTCACGCAAGATTCAGCAGGTGGTGGAGTCGGCGGGCTTTGGAGTGCTTCGTGATTTTGTAGGCCATGGTATTGGTAAGCAAATGCATGAAGATCCACAAGTGCCAAATTTTGACACGGGTGATGAAGGGCCGTTCTTGCGGCAGGGCATGACTCTTGCTATAGAGCCGATGATTACGATTGGGTCTCCTGAAGTGGTTATTTTGGCCGATGGATGGAGTGTGCAGACGGTCGATAAAAGTTGGTCGGCGCATGTAGAAAACACAATTGCAGTGACAGAAAATGGGGTCGAGATTTTGACTCAATTACGGTAGTAAAGTACCAAGTTAATTTAATGTATAAAACGTGAGAGAGCACTCTATGAGTACTAAGCAAGATGTTATCGTTATTAACGGCACGGTCGAGAAAGCGTTGCCGAATGCGATGTTCCAAGTTATTATTGAAGGAAACCACTTGGTTTTGGCTCACGTTTCAGGTAAAATGAGGATGCATTATATTAAATTGTTGCCTGGCGACCGAGTGGCCGTTGAAATGTCTCCCTATGATTTGACTAAGGGACGGATCGTATCACGGTACGATGCGAACAGAACAGAACGCGCGGCTACACCGCGTAATCGTTCATAATGAGTAACCAATGCAACTGAATAAAAAATTGGAGTGGAAGCTATGAAAGTTAAAACGTCAGTAAAAAAAATGTGTGGTGATTGTAAGATCATTACTCGGTGCCGCGTCGTACGCGTCATTTGTCAAAAAAATCCTCGACACAAACAACGTCAGGGTTAAAAGAAATCTGGAAATGATAGCTTGGTATAAGGAACAGCATACATGGCACGTATAGAAGGTGTATTTCTTCCTAAAGAAAAACGGGTTGAAATAGGGTTAACATATATTTTTGGTATTGGACTTCCAACATCACGTAAAATTTTGGGTGATGCAAAGGTTGATCTTGATACTCGAGTAAAAGATTTGAGTTCTGCACAAGTTGCAGCAATCCAACAAGAAATTAACAGCGGTTATAAAGTTGAGGGTGACCTTCGTAAAGAAATAACTCTTGATATTAAGCGTTTGCAAGAAATTGGATCATATCGAGGTTTGCGCCATAAGCGTTCATTGCCTGCTCGTGGACAAAGAACAAAGACAAATGCGCGTACGCGTAAAGGTCCACGCACATCAAGCAATATTGTAGCAAACAAAAAAATTGCTACCAAAAAGTAAGCGTTGAATCGAGGAATCTGTAATGGCCTACAAAAAGAAAACAAAAAAAAGTTCTAGAAAAAATGTTGAAGCAGTTGTTGCTCACGTAAAATCAAGTTTCAATAACACGATGGTTACGGTTACTACAACAACTGGCGATGTGCTTGCGCGTGGCAGCTCAGGGCAGCTTGGGTTTAAGGGCGCTCGTAAGAGCACTCCGTATGCGGCAACACAGATTGCAAACAAGCTTTCTAAAGATTTGGCAATAATGGGTGTGCGTACTATGGAAATAAACCTTCAAGGGCCTGGCTCAGGAAGAGATTCTGTTGTGCGTGCGTTTCAAGCTGCTGGATTGTCAGTAACTGCGCTTCGAGATGTTACGCCGCTTCCTCATAACGGAACGCGTCCTCCAAAGAAACGTAGAGTGTAACGGTAGAGCGAGAAAGGTTTAGTGACTATGTCAAAATATTTTAAGCGTGATAGATTTTACGCAAATGCCTTTGGTTTTCAAATGAAAGGTGACAAGGATGGCGCTGCGACTGCGAAAGCAGGCGCGAAGAAAACAGCGGCAACCGGTAAAAAAGTCTCAGAGTATTGTAAACAGTTAAAAGAAAAACAACGCCTTCGATTTTTGTATGGCGTATCGGAAAAACAATTCCGTACTTTGTTTGAAAAAATTGCGCGTCAAAAAGGTATTACCGGCGAAAACTTCCTTACGACGCTTGAGCGCCGTTTGGATAACGTGGTGTATCGTTTGAAGCTTGCTTCTACGCGTAAACAAACTCGTCAATTGGTTGTTCATGGCCACATTTTGGTTAATGGGCTTCGCGTTAAGTCTCCATCGTATTTGGTTGAGGTTGGCGATGTTGTTGCGCTTGCTACTCGTTCGCAAGAAAAAGAAGCATTTGTAAAGTCGGTTGTTGAAAAACGCTTTAGCCGAAGTATTAAAGTTCCTGAGTGGCTTTTGCTTAATAAAGAAAGCAAGAGTGGTGAAGTGGTTCGTTTCCCTATTCGTTCCGATATTACGACACCGTTTGAAGAACACTTAATCGTTGCGTTGTACTCTAAGTAAGAGTGTAGCGGGCAATAAGGGACAATGAGTGATAGATAACGTGTTGGTATTGAGTTAGGAGCGGTACATGCAAGATAAAGTGTACAAAAGTCTTATTCTTCCAAAGCTTTCATGGCAAGGGACCTCGTCGGCGACGTATGGTGAGCTTGTTGTAGAGCCGTTGGAAGCTGGGTATGGGGTAACGTTGGGTAATGCGCTTCGTCGTATTATGTTGTCATCTATTGAAGGTGCAGCAGTAACGTCGGTGATTATTGAGGGTGTGAATAATGAATTCTCAATGATTCCTGGTGTTGTCGAAGACGTGTTGCAATTAGTTTTGAATATTAAAGGTCTTGTTGTACGTAATAGTACTGGCGAGTCTGGGAAAATGCGTCTTGTTCAAAAAGGTGCTGGACCTGTATATGCATCAGCTATTGAATGCGATGATCATATGGAAGTTGTTAATCGTGACCATGTGATTGCTCACTTAGCGGTTGATGGGGCTATTGAGATTGAGTTTTTTGTTGAAACAGGACGTGGGTATGTTCCTGCGCAATGGCCGTATGCAAAAGCATTACAAACAGATGGTCGTATTTATATTGACGCGCTTTTTTCTCCGGTACAACGTGTTGAGTATCATGTAGAAAAAACTCGTGTCGGTGAAGCAATTGATTACGATAAGTTGTTTATTGCTATCACGACAAATGGTTCAGTATGTCCACCTGATGTTGTGCATTATGCTACATCAGTACTCCGTACACAACTTGAACATTTCCTGAGTGCAAAAGAGATTCCGTTTAACATGATTTCTGCGGGAAGTCAGCCACATGATGCATTGCATAGTACTGGTGAAACAAAGAGCCCAACAAAAGGGTTGCCAGTTGAATTGTTCTTGCGTCCAATTGATGAACTTGAGTTCTCAGTACGGGCACATAATTGTTTGATTGGTGCGGGTGTCAAGCGAGTGATCGATTTGGTAAACTTAACTGATGACGATATTTTAAAAATCAAAAACTTTGGCCGCAAGTCATTGCGTGAGGTAAAAGAAATTTTACATGCGTTTAATCTGGGACTTGGTATGAATGTCAAAGAGCTCGATTTGAAGCGTTTAATTAAAGAGCAAGAAGACGAGGCAGGGCTATGAAGCATCAAAATGGTAATCCACGCATGAACATGTCGATTGATTTTCGACGTGCATATTTGCGTAATCAAGTAATTAATCTTATCACCAACGGACACTTGTCGACCACGAAATCTCGTGCAAAACAAATCCAACGGTATGCAGAAAAAATAGTAACCGTTGCGCGTGCAGGCGCTGACTTCAACACGATTCGTCGCGTTAATCAGTTGCTTCCATACTCAACAACAGCGTGCAAGAAATTGGTAGCTGAAATTGCACCACGGTACACACAACGTCCTGGTGGATACACTCGGTTGATTCCTTTAGGGCGTCGACCAAGCGATACAGCTCCTATTGCTCGTATTGAGTGGGTATAGGCGTTTCTACGAGTATACATTTACATACATAATAGAGTCCTCTTTATCTCGTTAAGCTCCGCGGCAAATGAAGCTTAATAAGACAGAGAGGACTCTGTTTTTATGAGGAGATATATGATTACGGTTCAAGCAATTACTGAGCAGATTCAAGAAGTTCTTGAGCAGCTGCAGCCATATTTTATGATGCACGGGGGACGGATTACGTTTGAAAAATTTGATCCGGCTGATGGTGCAGTGTATGTGGCACTGTCTGGGTCCTGTGATGGATGCCCATCATCAGGATATACGTTGACACTTTTGGTAGAAGCAGAATTAAAAAAAGAAGTGCCGCAGGTTATGCGTGTGGTAGCAAGTGGACTACGAGACGCAGAGTAACGGTTCGTTTTGGGGGGGCGTTGTGAAAGGTATTATAGCAGTAATGTGTGTGCTGAGTGCATCAGTATATGGATTCGATTCAAAAGAAAAGAATAAACAAGCGCAGTATGAAGTTTATTGCAGTAAAGCAAATGAACTACGTAGGTACTGGCTTTCAGATGATGTTAAAACAAATTACGCTATTTTAGTTGGGTCTCATTGGATTTGGGTGCAAGATTTTTATGATGCATTAGCGAAACAAGTTCCTTCTGAGTATGCAGCATTAATGGGAAATCTTGCTGATCTGGAGCTTCATTGTGAAACTATGATTCCACCATCATTACATGAACATCGAAAGATTTGCGTAAATATGATTCAATTTTTTCTGAAATCATATTGGGATGATTTGTCTGTAGCGAGCCATGAAGAGCGTAAAGATTTTAAATAGAAGATGAGTTGTATGTGCGTTTGGGGGATAAAATGAAACAAGTATTAAAGATAGGGGCTATTTTTCTGGTTTTTTTTAATTTGAGTACCTGTGGTATGGCGAACTCTCAAATTATTACAAAAACTATACAAGGGAGCGAAATACTTGCTCGAACTGGGACAACGGTATCAGTAAATATTGCTCGGCTAGAGTCATTTAAAAAATACTTATTTTCCCCTTTAATCATACGTGATTGTATTGAAAGTATTCCAGAATCGGGGGTAAGTCCTTGGGTTTCAAGGTCTTGGTATTCTTTGATAACACATGTAATACAGGAATATATTTTTGCTGCAGGCAATCAAGATTTGGCTATAGGGTTTTTATGGTATTATGTACATAAAGACCCTATAAGTTATGACGTTATTAATTTTTTAATACAGAAGTGTCATGACTACAATTTTTTATCTGATGATTACGGATTGAGTTCTGAGAAGCATAGTGTGTAAAGACTTTAGAAGATCTTTTTTTTGGGTAGTAGTTTTATAGTAAAAGGTGATTGTATGAATAATCGACTTATATATGTGATGGTGGTTTTTTGTAGTACGTTGGGTAATATTATTGCATCAGCAGAGGTTGCACTGACAACTATTGCGCGTTGTGTGTATGAAAAAGCAGAGCGCCCAGGAGAATTTGTTGTCGTACTTGTTAATACTACTCAGCAGGAAGCATTAGAAAGATATTTGGCTTCGCCATTAGCTATACATGATTGCTGCGAAGTAGTTGGATTTGAATCTAGTGATGATTTTTTTGGCGCGTTTGGGGTGAAAGGTATTTGGCCTAGACTAAAATTGGCACTTATTACGAATTACTACATGGCTTTTGGTGATAGAAAGCTGACAAAAGCGTATCTTACTCCCTATGGTGGAATGCATGAGAAGAAAGAAGCAGTTATTGAATTTTTAATAAATAAGTGTGTTGAATTTAATTTGATTATTTCAATTAAAGGCGACACTCAGCTTGAGTATTAGAAAAAGCTATTGAAAAATGCAATATTCAAAAAAGCAGTGAAGCTTACCTTATGCAGCACCGTTATTGATTAAAGTTTTTTGCAAGAGGAGGCTCTGCTGAATGGGTAGCGCTGCTTAAAAACAATCGTCCCAATAATTAAAAAACATAAAAAAATAGGGCAGCTTAAAAATACCAAGATAGCTGATACTGAGGACGGCGGCGCGTAAAAAGTTCGTTTTACTGCGTTATTGATTCTGATTTTCGTATATGTTTTTTCATGGCCGAATCTGTGGGTCGCAAAGCACCAGTTATAATTTTGAGATATTCTTGAGCTTCTTCTGCTTTTTCTGCAAGTGCTTGGGCATCAGCAAACTTTATAATTTGCGCGTATGAGAGAAGCTCTTGTATAGCAGGAAGAATTTTTTTTGGAATTTCTGGTTTGTGTTGTAAAAACTCCCATAATTCATCGTCAGTTTTATCAAGTACATTCCATTGGTACACATGTACTAAGTATTGCTTAAAAAAGAAGGTTGCAGCACCAAAAAAGCGTTTATAATTGATAGGGCGACGTTCAAGAAGGACGGTGAGTGCGGTAAGCTCTTTTGTGCACCACTGACTCAGCGTGAGTGGTGGCGTATACCACCATCGGTACCAGAGAGCATAGGCAATAATCATGCTCCCTATAATAATCCCACTCAGTATAAGCATGATTCCTTCGGTTGTTTGCCACCATGCAGGTAGCTGATACGAATAGAGTGGGGTAAATGATTGTTGCAGTGATTCAAGTGCATTGTGCGTAGTCATTAGTGAGCCCTTGTATGAAAAAAATGCGCGAGTGTTGTTGCCAAAGAGCAGTCTAAATCAATATCAAGCAGTGCTATAGAATGTTTTTTGAGGAGTTGTCTTTGGTCATGGCGACGTTTTTCAAGTAGCGTATGAAGGGTAATTCCTTGTGCACGATGGGTTGATACAAGGAGGGTTTCGCCTGTTTCTGGGTCGTAGAGTGGGAGGACACCCAGTGATGGAAATATTCGTTCAGCAGGATCAGTAATGCGGACCGCAACCGTTTCATTTTTACGCCCTATGTAGGAAAGAAGCGCTCCGTATTCTTCAGTAGGTACAATCCAATCGGAGACAATAAAGACAATAGCATTGCGTACATTCAGTGTGGCCAAGTGGTTAAGCGCCGCACCTAAGTTGCTTCGTGTCATATCAGGAGCTTGGGGGGCGGAAAGTATCGTGGTAACCAGCTGCGCACCATAGCTTTTCCCTTTTTTGGGTGGCATATATTGCAGGACGGTGTCGGCGCAGATAATAAGACCTATTTTATCATTAGTGTTTTGTGCCATAAAAGCAAGGCACGCTGCCACTGCTCGAGCTGAGTGCTCTTTAAGTTCTTCACGCGATCCAGTACCCATAGAAGGAGATACATCAAGAATAATAATGACGGTTCGTTCTCGCTCTTGCACAAATTCTTTTACCATGAGGCGGTGCATTTTGGCAGAACTTTTCCAATCGATACTGCGAACTTCATCACCAAGTTCATAGTTTCTGATGTGTGCAAATTCTAGTCCGCCGCCGCGAAATGCAGAAGAGAAATCTCCCGACATATCGGCACTGGTCAAACGGTGAGCGATAATTTTGAGGTGCGCTACAAGCGCTGCTAATTGAGAGTTCTTCATGCGCAGAACCTACTACGCGTTACCACATGGAATCAAGTATTTCTTGTAATGCGATCGGGAGCTTAATAGAACCATCTGCTTGTTGGCCTTGTTCCATAAGCGCAACCATAAGTCGTGGCAGAGCCAAGCTTGATGCGTTCAGTGTATGTACTAAATGATTTTTTTTGGTTTCAAGAGAGCGATACCGAATCTGTGAGCGCCGTGCTTGAAAATCAGTGCAGTTTGATGCAGATGAAACTTCTTGGAATCTGTTTTGTCCGGGCAACCATACTTCAAGATCATATGTTTTTGCAGAGCCAAATGAGCAATCTTCTCCCGCAAGAAGCACAACTTGGTACGCAAGGCCGAGCTTTTGCAAAATTGTTTCAGCGCATCCAACCATAGTTTCCAATTCTTGAGCAGATTCTTCCGCTTTAGTGAGTGCGTATAACTCTACCTTCTCAAATTGATGGATACGAATAATCCCACGTTCAGCAGCACCGTAACCACCAGCTTCGCGACGAAAACAGCTGGTCCATGCGGTATAGCGCACGGGCAATTGAGCTTCCTCAAGAATTTGATCTGCGTGTACGTTGGTTAAGCTTACTTCAGCTGTTGGGATTAAACAGAGGTTGTCTTCAGGAAGGCGATAGAAGTCACCTTCAAATTTGGGGAGATTGCCTCCATTATACAGTGCTTTTTCAGTAACCAGATACGGTGGGATAACCGGCTGGAAGCCATGCTTGGCATTATTTTTAAGCATGAGCTGTGTGAGAGCATAGATAATTTTGGTTCCTAGTGGCGTGTAGTACACAAATTGTGAGCCAGACATTTTTGCGGCAACATCAAGATCAAACCATTTATGTATTTCATTAAGTTGCATATGGTTTTTAACAGGGAATGAAAATGTTGGTACGGTTCCCCATGAGCGTACTGCAACATTTTCTGCTTTGTTACCCACAGGTACACTATCGTCAGGAATATTGGGGCAACGTAGCCACAGGTAATTGAGTGCTTCTTGTGCAATAGCAAGAAGAGCCTCTTTTTCTTTTAATGCATGACCAATCTCAATTGAGGCGGCACGTGCAGAGGCATCATTACCTTTTTTTGAAAGTGCATTTTTTTCTGATCGAAGAGTTTCAACAATAGTTTGCAATTCTCGTACTACACCGTCTTTTTCAAGAAGCTCTGCTGCAGGAAATGACGGGTCTTTTTTTGCAAGACGAGTGATAGTTTCAGTTGGATTACTGCGGAGGAGATGCAAATCAATCATAAAATACCTTTTTGTAAAGAAGAGACTGCACGCAGTGTAGAAAATCTTCCTCTGTTAGGGAAGAGGTGGAATTATACAGCACTATACTTTCGGGCTCATTTTTTGTTGTGTGACGGTACAGCTTGTAGTTACAGCTCTCTAAAAGCTGTACCGTCTGGGGAGGTGCGAATTTGCTATAGGGATGGGGTACCAGGAACACAGTACAGCTGGGGAAGAGCTGCAGGGGATCTGTGTCGTATATGAGAACGTACGAGAGATTCCTGGTACCCGGGGGATAGAGCAAAAGAAAAGCGCGCTTTTTTCACATCCCAGTTTTGAGGACAGTGTAAAAGCGCGCTTTGTATATGCTCATTTGTAGCTTTGAGATCTACTGGTGTATGTCTAAGTTTTGAGTCGGGATACGGCCACCCACAATCTTTTAAGGAGCATGTGGTAAGAAATCGTGCAAAAGATTCTTGAATTGTAGTAGTGTGCGCACGGGTAGCGGCTGCATAATGCTGCATAAATACCTATCCTTGTTATGTGGGATAACTTTGGTTGTATAGACATATACGGCTATTAGTTTGACGAATATCTGTTGTATGTTTTTAACAACGGGGGACATGCATCGGTCATAACAGTCTTTGAAATTATAGATTGATTATATAAGAAAGCAAGTAAAAAAACGTTTACTTCAGGCCTCTTTTTTAGTTTTTTTATCTTATATTTATTCATTAGTATCTGCAGGAGCTTATTTTAAGATTTTTGTGTCATCGTCAAATGAATGGTCATGAGTTCTTTTCAGTAACTCTTTACAAAGTGTTCCGCCTTGGTATGCACTACACCGCTCTACTAAAGCAAAACACTTTTCAAAAGTATGTGTGTAGAGTGAAAAGCTTTGTGAGTGCGGTAACAGTGAAAAATGAATTCAGTAATTCTTCATTATTTCATGGGTGCAGAGAGGATTTGAAAAATGTGTCTATACAAGTATTTAATAAGCATAATAAGTATTGTATTTTTTTGTTCGCTCAGCGCAGATATTGCGTTTGATTCTGAAGATGCCCGATTGATGTTTGGGACCGGGGCTTGCTTATATTATAATTCTCCCGGCTCTGAGCCGTTCTCAAAAGGTATTATACGTCATACAAGAGCATCCCAGTTTACTGGAGATGCGTGGGAGGTTGATTATTTAGTAGTTGAAGAATCTCCTGGTGTTTATGCACGACTGACTCATGTAACGTATGATCAAACTTTTCAAACAGAAGGCGTGGGGACAACACCGTATATAACTATGACTGGGGGGTCTATTGATGCAGTCAATGGATTTCCTTTGTATGGGCTTTCTATTTCTGGTTCTCATAATAAGCTTTCTGGTGCGCCAGCATTTAATACCCCAATACAGCTTGATGCTGATACAGAATTAACACTTGCACTTACTGCCCCATTAACTACCAATATGGTTCTGGACAACGCTACTATTACACTTGCCTCTGATTTGATTTTTAAAAATGCTCGCTTTGAGGGATCAGGAACTATTATTGGAGATTCGCATCTTATTCAACTTGATGAGTATTTGGGTTCTCCTTTGTCAAGTACATTGACTTGGCAAAATTGTTATACCATGCAGTTGCGTGGAAATGCAGCGCTTGCAACCGATTGGCGGTTTGAAGGAATATGTAGATTTGACGCAAACGGATCATGGCTTGATCTGAGACCTGGTGGCCGAATCGTTATTGCACCTAATACATCCTTGATTCTTAGGGATGTTGTCATCAAAGGTGTTGCAGGAGGAGAAGATCTTAATATTATTTTTGAAGCACCCACAGAAGAGGGCCAAGATTATGGGCATTTATTTCTTGAAGGATGCCGTTTAGAATTCACTTCTTCAGTTACTTTTACCCATGGTGCTGTGGAGATAAATGGCGATACGATGTTTGTTATAAAAAATCACAACGTTACCTTTGAAGGAGATTCTTTCTTAGGAGTAAGTGCTGCGGTACTTTCGCTTAATGTATTGAGTAATACTTCTAGTCCTTATACCGGCACAGTGTATGCACCAAATCCGATCTATAATGATGATCATGAAAAAATAGTGGCTAATATAGCGGCAAATATTGTTGCAGGAAATTTGATACTCAGCAATGGGGGAATTATTACTGAGATTACTGGTGCTACTGCACTTGCCAGTGGGGGCACTGGAGGAAGTGGGTTTGCGGTCAATACTGGTGGCTTTCTAGCGCCAGAATCGGTGTTACTCTATGAAATGGATGAACAGGTTGATGGTTCAGGGGCACGCATTATGTTTGCGCGGACCAGTACTCCACAATTTGTTGTTGCTGATAATACAACAGTTCGACTGAGTAATGTTACGTTTGATGGCATTACTGCAAGTACTTTTAGCATAGGGAGAAATGCTATTCTTGAGATTGGTGAAAATGTTGATTTTATTTTGTTCGAAGATATTGTCTGGTCAGCTGAACAGATAAGGATAGTTGGATCAGGCAATACATTTAAAATTAAGAGTTTCGGTCCTCAGCGTACCTTATATTTTAATTCTCCAGGAATAGGTGATCCTCATGATATGACCTACTCAACACATCTTGCTATTGGAACGAATACAGTTGAATTGTACAACGTCATTCTTAAAGGGTTGCGCCATGTGACTTTTGAAAGTGGAGACGTTTTGGGAGATATTGTGCTTGCGGGGAATGCCGTAGTAGAAACTGATAACGATGAATATGTTTGTTCACATAATTTTGTTATTGAAGGAGTTAATAATAGTTTTAGAACACGTACGGATAATATGACGTTTGAAGGGCGTATTGCGTTTGATCAAACCGCCATCAGTAGTGTTTCTTTTGATTTTGTTTTGGAAGAAGGTTTGGCGCGCATGCCGATTATTCATTTTTGGGATGATGTGCTCAATGTTTCATCAACTTCTGGGGTTGCGTATTGTTCTTTTAATGCGCCTCTTGTACAAGTCTCAAACCATACGGAGAATGCTTTTGTGCTCGGTAATAATGGGTATTTAAAAGGCAATCGAGTGCAGGTCGCCTTGAATGCTATTCTACAATCGAGTGCGCGAGCAACTATTTTCCCTGGTATGCAGCTTATGAGTACTCTTTCGACTGGCGCAATTATTTTAGATCAAGAGTTGCTTAATTCTATGAGAGGATTTCGGCGCGCGCGGCCTTTAACAGCTCGGCAAGCATTGCGCCAAGAGCAGTCTCTTACTCGTGCACTTTCTTTGCCCAACGAATCATTAAAACCGGTTATTCATTATGATAGTGCAATGGCACTTCCTGAACTTGCGGGTAATTTTATGCTGCGTGATTTGTATGGAGTGATGTATACCAATTGGGGTATCTCTTCAACTCAGGCTACCAACTTGACTTTATATGATGGGGTGCGTGTTGTGCAATCATCGACGGAAACAACACTGAAGGTCCAAGATGTGCTTAACGTGGTAGGAGGGACTCTTCAGCAGCCAAATACTTTGGTTATTTCTCAGGATTTAGCAATTAATGGCCGTGTGATGTTTGACGACAATGCAGTGCTTTGTATTGAAGGAACATCGTTAACAACCCCTTCAATAATTACTTTCGGCGAAGAAAGCGTTCTGTCATTTGGCCAAAACTCACGATGTATGTTTCGTGGCAATGTCGTGGTAATTTTCCCTGATGGATATGAAATTGCCTACGGAAATTCTGCAAGTACTTTCTCGTTTGGAAACCATAGTGTATTAAGTTTGTACGGAGAGCGGGAGCTTTCTCTTTCGGGAACGGGCACATTACTCTGCGAAGAAGGCGGCAGAATTATTATTGAAACAGGTGCAGGGCTGCGCGTGGGAACAGATTTTGAAGATAGGCTTACCATTCGAGTAAAAACTGGTGGTAGTATTCAAGTAGGAGATGTCATGGAGCTGTATGGAGAATCTTCATACTTATCATTTGCGGGTGCTCATTACTCTCTTGATTGTTCTCAAGGGGGGAGCCTCTTTATTGCAAGTAACGGGATTTGTGAAGCTAATTTGTACCGCTCTGCGTTGCGCATGGGCATTTTGAGTAGTGTTGATTTTAGTTCTGGTGGGTCGCTTTATATTGCTGAGAATGGTCTTTTAAATCTATTCGGGAATTCGGGTGGATTAGGTATTGGACTTTCTTTATATGGAGCAACAGTTCGTGGGGCTGGCTTTGTGGGGCTTGCAGGAACTGAGTTTCGGGGCAATCTGCAGCCAAATGTAGGCACGGCTGCCAGTGTAACTGCCACAGAATTTGTGCGCAGTTTAGTGCAGATGAATACTGCGCTGTATGAAGCAACTGTTTTTAGTGTAGGGACACAAACAAAGCTCCGTACCAAAAATGGGACTTTAATTAATTTGAGTCAGAATCAAGTAATTGTAAGTGATACTGAGTCAACAGGAATTGTGAGTGGATATAATGGAAGAACGGGACGCCGATTTTCCTATAATGCTGATGGAGTGCTACGATAATGGTTACAAAAAAGCTCTTACTTGTTTTATTAAGCGGCATAGTTTTTTCTGCAGTTGGAGAACCGACTCGTGGTGATCGCATGAAAAAAAGAAAAGAAGTGCGTGAGCATATTCGGGCTGATGTTGAGCGTTTGTATAAAAAAGGGAGAGTTCTTGATGAAATTGCTCATGCACAACAACAGAATGAAATTCTAACACGTGACGCATTAGTAGCTGGCTGGGATCAGCGTACCGTGGATTCACTTAAAAAACATGAATCACGTGGACGGTTTGCTCATGTCTATACTGCACCGGCACTACCAGAAGCTTTACATCGGTTTTGGGGAACTCATTGCGCATTAGTTGAATATGGTCTTTCGTATGTGGGGAATGGATTTAATGAAGATGGATCGGTTGTTGATAGCTCGGTTGTTCGATTTGGGAAAGAGCCATTGATTTCTGATATAGTACTTGCAAGTAAGATGTCAGCTCTTGAGACTGCTACACCAGGCGCTGGTTGCGAGTTTTTACAAGATTTAGTTGCCACACCTATTCATTTTCAAGCATCAGTTACCACGCATGAATGTGCCCTGTCGTATAGTCTTGGTATGGCGCGCAATCGGGTGCAAATGGGGGTACGTGTTCCGGTACGGCATCAGATTCGATCATTGCGAACTATTCCACAGTTGACTTCTTCTACGCAGGCTCTGTTGAGAGATCGAACATTTGGTGCAGATGATGTTATTCGTAATGACATTTTCCGTGATTTTTATGGATTGTCAGTTCGTGACATGATTATTGATGTTATTAGCCGTAAGAATATGCGCTATGTTGAGTCATTATCGCATACCTCGCTAGGGGATGTTTCATTGTTTGCTACCGTTAACTTTTTCCCCTGGCGGCTTGATCGATGGACGATTAGTGTTGAATGTATTATTCCAGGAAAAACAGAAATTGATGGCATGATGTTTTATCCACTTATGCCATCAAGTGATGGAGGAATGAGTATTAAAGTCAGTACTGGATTTGTGGGAAGAAAAACAGCAATGGGGGCTCTCTACATGACGCTTGCTGGTCGTTACTATGTGCCTGTTACGCTTAATCGTCGTGTTCCACGAATGGTTACTTTGAGTGAGGCAAGCTCGTTGCCTTCGTCAGAGGTATATGGAGATGAAATAAATTTTGAGCCGTTATTGACGACAGTGGTTGCTGAGACATCATTGGCAGATTTTGCAGCGCAGACTGCGTTAGCATCATTGCGACCAGGGTTTGGACTTGATGTTAGAGTGGGATCAGTTATTCAGCCGTTTGCTTCGCCTTTGGTGCAAGTTGATATGTATTATCAATTGCATATGCGAGGGTCTGATGAATTGCGTGCAGGATTATCTCGTAATGAATGGAATACCGATGCACTTGCTTCTCCTGTTAATCGCTCTCAGCACAGTATTGGTATGGCCTGCACCTATCAGCCGACGCAGCATCTTTCACTGCGAGCAGGGCTTCAGGGAGTTGTTGCTGGCCGGTCGCTGCCGCTTGAGCTTCGCGTCTCTTTTGGATTGATGGGAGTGATGTAGTATCACCTGAAAGTGTTTATGAATGGAATCATCTGTACGGTTATTGCACTAGTATGTGGCATATGCGTGCAGTCACTCAATCCCATTAGTGTTGTTAAATGCGGGCTTGTTGTTGAGCAGCAGTATTCGTTTGATGCAGCAGGTACAACAGGAGCACAAAGTAATGTATGGTTTCAGAACGGTTTTTTAATGAGTACAAAGCGGCCTATTTTTTGTGGAATTACGGTGCCTGTTTCAGGAAGTATTAATCTGAACAACAGCTCCTATCCTTTGCAGCTTCAAAACACATTAACGCTTGGGAATAATGTACAGCTGGTGAATGGAGGGATTATTGAGGGAGCAGGTAAGTATAGTATTTTTTTATCTGATGATCTTGTCTATTCTGGTGCTTATTTAACGCTGAAAAATATCACTATTGAAAGCAGTAATCGTGTACTAACGCTTTCATCGACTGCTCGGCTAAAAGTTCCTGAAGGCATGTTTCTAGAGTTTAAAAATATTACGGTTATTATGCAGCGTGGCGCGCGTATTGAAATGCAAGGGAGAACCAGTAGGCTTTTGTTATCTAATGTGCGCGTTATTTTTGAAGATGACTATCGTTTCGATCAAGGCTCATTAGAAGTACAAGGAGATACGTATTTTGAGGGCAATGCAGCTCATAGCATTGTATATGTATCAGATGGCACACTTTGTATAAAATCATTGTCAACACTCTCTTTAGGCCGTGATATGACGTTGCGATATGAATGCAAAATGAGCGACCGATTACTGTTTACTGATCGAACCTCAGTTCTCTGTTTTAAAGAGAGTTTTCTTGTCGTCGCAAATACAATGCTGCGCCTGGCAAAAGGAACAATATTGGTCAGGCGATCAGGAGTCTTTTGTGTGGAGGGGCCGCTGAGTAAAATTATTTGTAACGAAGGAAGTGATGCGAATGCGTTATTTTTTGAACGCAAACCTAATTTGGTTCGTGGCGATCAGTATGGTGGCATTACGTATGCACAATGGGACTCGTAAATATATTGACTTGTCCCGCGGTAGAATGAGATATCTATAAGCATTCTCTTGTTTGGGGTTTATATGTGTTGAGAAATAAAAAAGCAAAGCTAATGTGCTTTGTAGTGGAGAGAACTATGATGCATCCGATTTGGTGCGCACTACTAATCAGCATACTGCACGTGGTATCTGCGGTACATGCTGCGCCTCTTATTATTGGAGGACTTGCTAATCAGTATGTGTATACGTCACCGTATGATTTTAGTAGTGATAAAGCGGCAACAGAAGTTGTTGGGTTTACTTGGTTTAATGGTGGGTTTATCGCCAGTATTAAACAGTGGATTACCCTCAATATTGTTGCTCCTGTGAGTGGTGTTATTAACTTTAATAATAGTCCCAAGGGATTCTTTTTAAAGAATGACCTTTTTTTGGGGCGTACAGCAACGTGGATTAATAGTGGATACTTTAATGGTAATGGTAATGCAATTGTTCTTTCTAATAATTTGGCATACGCATCACGGCTGCAATTTGTAGGGAATACTTTGCTTGAAGGCTCAGGAAATGTGGTGACGCTTCAGCCTGGTGGTGTGTTTGGGGTAGGTGTTGATGTAACCCTGACGTTGCGAAATATGACACTTATTATGGAACAGGGCTCAGCGCTTATTTTAGTTTCTTCTACGAGTAAAATTATTTTTGATAATGTGACAGTCGTTTGGAAGCAAAGCTTTGAGTTTACAGCTGGATCCTTTGAGTGCAGGGGAACATGCCGTTTTACCAGCTCTCAGAAGGTTGCTTTAGTTTTTTCTACTCCGGGGACATTGACGATTAATTCGTACAGTAGCTTGAGGCTATATCCACAAATTTTGTTTAAATGTATGTCTTCTACTCAGCGTGAACCGATAGTATTTGTTGATCGAACGTCAGTGCTTTCTGTTGCCGGAGGAGAGATTTCATCAGGAGGGCAGTCGATAATTTTTTCTAAAGGTACGCTGATGGTAAAACGTGGAGGGATACTGAGTACAACTCAAGATCGCTATAAAATTTGTTTCAAGCAAGCACCTGCCCCAGAACAGTTATTTTTGCTGTCAAATCCGAATGTTCTTCGTGGTTCACTTCGAGACGGAGTTGTCTATGCACAGTGGATCTGAATAAGTCGCTTGACATGTGCCAGTCTTCGATGAGATAAAAGGCGCCGTTTGATTTGCGAGTGTCCTATCTATCACATCATTTGGAGCTGCGATTGTGTATATTCATTCTTTTAGACTACAGTTTTTTTGCGTTACAATGTGTTTTCTTTTTAATGCTGGCATTAAAGGTGAGGGCCTAACATACGTCAGTTCGGTAAGTGTTCTGGTAAATCAAAAAACATTTGCATCTTCTGAAAATTCTACGGCGACAGGATATATTTGGTTCCAGCAAGGATTTGTTCTTGCGCCTGCCGTGGGAGATGTTTCATATTCTTTAACGCTTGATATTGAGCCACAAATCAATGGTGATATAAATTTTAACAACACCGGAATATTGGTTCTGGCACGAGACATTACGCTGGGAAGTGATGTGACATGGACAAATTCTGGTACGATTCAGGGTGGTGGATTTGCTATTTCGTTAACGAATGATCTTGCGTATAGCGGGACCAACAAAACATTAATGTTTGCTGGAACTGACACCATTATCGATGGTCAAGGACATTCTTTGACCATTGGCGGCAGTAGCCAGTTTGCAGTGAGTTCAGGGAAGACTCTGACATTAAAAAATATGACGTTAGTTCTCAGTTCAACCGCCGATGTTCTTGATATAGCGGGAACACTTGTGCTTGATAATGTGCGGGTCGTACTTGGAACGACTAACTATACTTTTAATACTGGTGCGGTTGTGATTAAAAATAACTGCATGTTTACCGGTGTAGCCGGCGCCGTATGGACCTATTCATCATCAGGCAATTTTACTATTTCAAGTTATAGTCAGTTGCATCTTGATCACGATATTACTTTTAAGCATGATAGTAGTGCGACAAATAACATTGTTTTTACCGATCGCAGTTCGCGATTACTTATGACCGGCAGTACGCTTGAAAAAACTACAAGTACTTTGACTCTCACGAGAGGAACTCTTATTGCAGATCACAAGAGTTATCTCAAAGGATCTTCCAGTGGAGACATAACACTTGGAAGTTCTGCAAATGGTGGCGCAGATAATTTGTACATTATCTTCCTTCCTTCAGCAACGATTGATGCCTGTGGTCGTACTATAACGTACGCAAACGCATCGTAGTACTTTTCTCTTTCTTTTTTCATTTACTTGCAATCTTCTTTTTTTTTGTCTTATCAATGGTCACCATTTTTTACATGGTACTGTAAATTTGACAAGGAGATAGTAATGAAGAATATACATCGCATAGTAGCAGCGCTTACACTCTCGTGTAGTATTGTTTCGACAGGTTGGTCGATTGCGCCGGCTACTATTAATTTTGGAAGCAGAGATTCTGGATTTGTTGCAAGTCAAGGAACGCTTGCATTAGGAACCATCACACTGACTGATGGATCATTACGTGATCTTGGTGGCAGTATTACAGGAACTGTTACTGCATCTGGTCTGACGATTGAAACAAAAGATGGTACAACTGCGCGAAAAATGACTACAGATGGAACAGTGGTTATCGGTACATCTATAGCATTGAGTGATAATCAAGTATTGACAGCACATGGTGGTTCATTTACCGAAGATGTTACTATTGAGGCTGATGCAGCAGCACCAGCAATCATTCAGGGATTTGGATCTTTTGATGCAGTTATTACCGTGAATGATGGTAAAAAATTGAATATGAGATGGAATGGTATTTTGAATCAAAATATTGATTTAAATGCATCTAATGGAACCACATCTACCCTCAAGCTTGAGCAGGACTTACAGTTTGGTGTTGGTAAATTTATTACCGCAACTGATACTTCTGGAGCGACGGACCTTGTTGATTTTAATGGATATAAGATTCTTGCCGGTGGCGATGAATCAACATTGACAAGCATAGCAAACGCACAATCATGGGCTAATCCTAATTTAAGTTTGTGTGGACCAGTACAGATTTCGGCATCAAAAACAATTACGATTACTAGTCCTGGATTAATTGCTGGCAACGGACATCGATTGCTTTTTAATACGGGTTCGGTCTTGGCAAATGGTGGTAATGCGGTAACATTTGATGACATTATTTTGTCTAGTTTGACTTCTAGTAGTTTAGCTGGTGCGGGTGATTGGACTTTTGTAAACAGTCGATTAGAAGGATCAAGTAGTTCTTTTGAAATTGATGGATCTATTACAAGTTCAACTGTTGATGTATTTGCTGGTGGCGTAACGTTTGGCGCTTCAACTCTTCGTTTGCTTAATGATATAACACCTGGTGGGACATGGACATTGGCTGGTGATCTAACGATTAATGGTCAAGGGAATGTATTTAATTGTGGTGGATCTGGTAAGAGGGTTACTCTTGCATCGTATGCATTGCATTTAACTGATATTACTTTGGCAAAAGTAGCAGATGTTTCAATAGATGCAAATACTGTATCTGGTAGTACTTTGTATTTATCGAATGTGAACTGGCTTAGTGCATCAGGTAACGCTCTTCATATTATGGGCGCCAGTTCAGCTACGACAAGTACTCCTGGGGCGGCGCAGCTTGGGCTTCCTCAAAATCAATCAGCCGGTAATATTTTTGGTACAAATATAAGCTGGTTAAATGGTATTAATGCAGAGTTATTGAGTGACGTCACATTAGGAGAGTGTACATGGTCTTTTAATGGGGACTCTGATGTTGATGGACGGGGATGCCATCTTGATTTGTCTCAGGGTGCCATTAAAGTAAAAGGTGGCAAGACTCTCACGCTGCGCAATATCGTGCTTGATAATGTTACGAGTAATTCATTTTTCTCTGGCGATGGATTTAATGGAACTTTAAACCTGTCAAACGTTACTATTATTTTGAATGATGTTGATGTTACCTGGGCAGGGAAAGTTGTTGTTGATGGCCCATTAACAGTAGTAACCGGCTCACATACGTTTACTGGTTCTGATATGACCTTACATGGTGTGACTGCGTATTATGATACACTCAGTACTACGAACTCTAGTAACTTAGTTGTATCAACGCCAAGTACTGGTCGTGTTATGTATATTGATGCAGCAGTGATTCCTGCAACAACTGGAACATTAAGTATTACTGAAAATTCTAATTTGAGCAGCAACATGTATTTGTATCCAACTGATGGTGATATTGCAGGCCGTGTTATTTCATGTACAGACACTGCCACGCTGAATGGACATGGTCGTTCTATTGTCTTTCCCTATACTGATGGGTTTGATGGCAGCACAGCGGTCTTGTCTGTATCAACGAGTAAGACCTTGACGACAACCAACGTGGTACTGGAAGGACTCGTGCCAAGTCAGCATGTAAGTGGTTCAGGAACACTACTCTTTGGTGATAATACAACAATTCGTTTGCATGAAGATATTGCATTAACCACCACAGTAACATTTGGCTCATCAGGTACTGCAGATTCAGAAACTATGGTTCTTGATTTGGCAGGCCATGCTATTGATATGAGTAGTGTGTCCGCGGCAATTGTGTTGCAAGGTCAAACTGGTGTAGGTGCTCCTAATACACTTCGTATTAAGAATGGCCGTATTATTAATCTGTCAGGAACAAAGCTGGCTGCTGAACAAGCAACATTGCTTGTTTTTGAGAACGTTGAATTTAGTTTAAGTGGAGATACGACATGGGCTAATGCAGCGCTTTCAATAGAAGGCAACTGTGTAATTTCAGGTCTTTTGGGTTCAATCTTTACCAACACATCAACGGCGGACTTTACGATTACAGCAGGATCACACTTGAAGATTGTTGATGGTATCATTTACTCTCATAACAATGGAGGAACAATCAACTTTGTTATGCCTGATTCATCGGCTAAGCTTGAACTTATTGGTGCAACATTCCGTCACCCTGATTTAGCTGGTTTTGAGCTTACCTTATCAGGGGGTACTTTGATTCTTGATCATAAGTCCTATATTCAACCGGGAAGCGCTGGTATGGCTATTGCAAGTTCATTAACAATTGAAGTACGTCCTGGCGCTACCTTGAACGTTACAACTGGCACAGGCGCATCTAGTGGTACTGTTACGTTTTCTTAGTATTTAATGTGTGCATACAAAGCCCTCGGGAAACCGGGGGCTTTTTTTATGTGCATCTAGAGAGCTTGCTTTTTTTGATATCGATTGATGCGAAAATAAAAATCCGTTTCTAGCTCAGATTATTTTGTGTTTTTGTGGGATGGTTGCGTTGAGAACTCAGAATATACAATACATGATGAGAAGCAATAGCGTGTGTGGGTATAAAAGTAAGTACACAAGACATTCTGGGGAGAGTAGTGTGAGTATATATAAGCGAGTATTGATCGTAATAGTATGTAAGCTAAGTAGTATCGGGTTTTTGTCAGCAACACCACCGAATGAAGGCCATATTCATTTTGGGAGTAAAAAATCAGGATTTCTTCTTACCGATGCGACTCATATGGATTTTACATCTGGTACATCGTTGTCTTCAGGATCATTGCGTGCCCGCCAAGGGATATTTACGACCTCTTCGTTACTATGTAATGATATGAAGGTAGAATCTGGCGTGTCTGATGAAGTAAGCAGAGTGCGCGTTACTGGTGTGCTCGCGCTTGGAGAAAGTCCAAGTATTACACTTGGAGAAACTCAAGTTTTACAGGGAGCCGGCGGGAGTATTGCTGAAGTAATAACGATACAAGATGCTGCATCAATTATAGGATATGGCAGCTTTGAGAATGATATTATTGTTACTCAAGGGGCAGATCTATCCCTTGCATGGCAATCATCTCTTGATACTGATATTGTGCTTTCTGGTCTTAATGAAGGGCTTCAAACACAAGTGATCTTAGAGCGAGATCTTGTATTTAAGCAAGGGCATATATTCCAGAGTAACTATACCAACGCGGGAAGTTCTTTAAACTATATTGATTGTAATGGCTACCGGCTGACAATGGGAGGAGATCAAGTATCATCGACACATCTTTCTTCTTTTTTGCGCTGGAAGAATGCCAATATATTACTTGATGGTCCTCTTTTGCTTTCTGCGCCCATGCTCTTTACCACTACGGGAGGTTTTTTTTCTGGAGGAGGTAATGTTGTTTTTCTTGCTGATGCAGGATGCTTGAATAATGATGATGGAGTAACTACCACACTATCTCATATTGTGTTTGATAATGTCAGTGCAAGTACTTTTACGGGAGGCAATGGCTGGGATTTAGATTCTGTAACGCTTCGCAAGAGTGATGCTGCGTTGAAAGTAACAGGACGTTTTATTGATTCATGGACTGATCTTGTGGGGGGGAATGGGACTATTCACGATGCATCTATTACCTTACAGAGTGATCTTATTTTTAATGGAACGTGGACTCTTGACGGGGCAAGTACTGTTGATGGGGGTGGTCATCGATGTGACATGCTTAACGGAAATATCGTTGTATTTAGTGGTTCTGAATTATTTTTGAATAATCTTACATTGGATAATGTTTCCACAAGCACTTTCGGGGGTGATGGACTCATTCATTTTTCTCATGTGACTATTATTCTTGCTGATGATGCCGACTGGACTGGATATCGTCCACAATGTGTTGTTGATGGGCCAGTTACTTTTATTACAGGACGGTACTCTGTAGTTGTTAACAGTGGTAGTACTATTAACAACACTACTGTTTGGTATGATACACAAGGCACGGGAGATCTAATGAACGTGACTGGTTTTTCAGGAAATGGTCGAGTTCGGTATGTTATTGATGATGCACTTGGGTATAGTCAGTCGGTCGCTATTGCAACAGGGACTGTTGCTGATAGCGATACTTGGTTGTATCCAACAATCCTTGGAACAGTATCTTCGATCTTACAGTTTCAAGATGAATCAATTATTACCTACAATGGGCAAGGGCATAAAATTATATGTCCTTCTACGACAGATGCTCTGATAGAGCGTTCTGGAGATCAAGAAGCAGTTATTTTTGTAGGTGATGGGGGCACTGATACGATAGCGGTATTGAGTAATGTTACGCTTGAAGCATTTAAACCATCGCATCTGCAGTGTGCGGGAGGAGCGGATGCTCTTATTTTTGGGCATAATACAACTATTCGCCTTGCGCAAGATTGGATTGCTGCAGATTCTTTACATCAACAATTATTTTTTGGGTCTGATAGTGCTGCTCAGAATGAAGAGATCTGTTTGGATTTATCTGGTCACACAATAAATCTTGGATCGATTGATGCTCGTTTGATTATGCGGGGTGCTTCTTCTTCGTCATTGCGAATTAAGAATGGACGTTTAATTGGGGTGGGAGATACGTTTGCAGGAGAAGATCCTTCAATTGTGTCAATTGGGGGAGCAAAAATCATTTTTGAAGATGTTGAAATTTGTTTGATTAAAACATTCAGTATGCTTCAGTGCCCAGTTGATATTGTTGGTCACTGCTCTTTTGTAGGATATAAAAATTCTCGCTTTGATTTTATAAGTGATGAGTGTGATTTTACTATTACATCTCATGCAACATTGTCATTGAAGAATGGATGTATTTACTACCATGATAGTAATCAGAACTACAACTTTGTGTTTGTTGATAATACAGCAACGCTGGAATTGATAGGTGCGACATTTCGTCGCAAATCATTTGGTGAAGAAGGGTATGATCCCTTAGTTTTAAAAATTGGAACTCTTTGTATTGATCATATATCTCACCTTGATGTTGGTGATAGTAAAATCAATATAGGAGAAGCGACTGAGGGGACTGATTTACATATTATTATTAGACCAGGTGCAACCTTGAAAATTATAGGTGGTGGGGCTGTGCAGTATTTGAATAGGGACTAAGGGAAACGATACGGGGAGAGTAGGTTATGAAAATACGTTTAATGCAGGCATCTCTAATGCTACTAGTGGCGCAGCCTATGATTGCGGGGATTTTTTTTGGGAATAAAAAATCAGGTTTGGTTGTAAGTGGCAGCGCTACACTTGATTTAGGCACTGCGCAGTCATTACAAGGTGGCATGCTTAGAGAGAGCGGAGGGTTTATTAATGCCGGCTCATTAGAGTGCATTAATATGAATTTTGAAAGTACGACACAAGGGGAGCCAAAATCATTTGTTATGAATGGTACGGTAACTATTGGCTCTGGAGGAGCAGATGAAATAAAGTTAGAGTCAGGAGATTCGCTTCTGGTACATGGTGAAACGATTACACAACCTATTACTGCGCAATCAGGTGTTTCGGCGCTGCAAGGGTATGGATCTTTTGGTTCAGATATAACTATTAATCCTGGGGCTACACTTGTTCTCACGTGGGATGGGCCTCTCAGTACAAATATAGTCCTGACAGCAAGTGAGACGAATGAGACAGCAGTCTTAGAGTTAGGAAGTGATATCTATCTAAACCCAGGAAATACAATTCAGGCAAGTACTGCTGGACTTTTTTATAACACAGTGAAGTGTAATGGTCATCGATTACTTCTTGGAGGCACTGGTGCTCCAAGTCAACTGGCATGGGTTTTATATTTGTTTGATCCTCATATTCAGTTAAAAGGTCCCATAAGAACACAAGAATGTGTATTATTTTTGGAAGGTGGTCCTACGTATATTAATGGTGGTGGGCATCTTTTTATCGTGAATGAATTTGGTATTTTTGTTAATGAGGCAGAGATATTAGATGAAGAAGGTGCACCGACAGGCTCATATTATCCGGTGACGTTTGAAGATATTATTTTTCGTGATGTGTGGTGTGGGTTTTTTCAAGGTGGGGATCATTGGAACTTTATTAATACGACATGTGAATCTGGATTGCTTTCTCTTACTATCAATGGAACATTACTCGGCAGTCAACCTTCTCCTCTCTCTGGAGAGACTCATTTCGGTGCATCATCGCTTGTTATCAATACTGATTTAAATTCATCAAGTGGTACCTGGATTTTTGAGGAAGACAGTGTGCTGGATTGTTGTGGAAACTCTATTGATATGTCGATATGGCATTTTGACATTCAATCAGGCAAGCAATTGACGATACGCAATGCGTGCTTAAAATCTGTTTCAGCAGAGTCTTTTGTAGGAGCTGGTACGGTGCGATTATCTAATGTTACTTTTGCGCTTGATGCCGCTGACGTTGATTTGACTGCTGGACCATTATTTGTGATAGATGGTCCGGTTACTTGTGTGACGGGTCCTTATACTCTAACAGTTGCTACTGGTAGTAGTATTAATAATACCACGTTATGGTATGACACGAGCGCATCAGGAGACGCTGGCAATATTATTGGATTTGATATTACGCAAGGAAGAGTACAGCACGTGGGGACTGATATTTCTCCATCTGTTAACACTGTGATTACTGAAAACACAGTACTTGATACAGATGTTTGGCTGTATCCAAGAATTGTCGGAGCTTTGTCTTCTACTCTTCATTTTGCGCAGTCAGGATCAGACATTGTATATAATGGAAGAGGACATCGTATTATGCTTCCTTTTATCACTGAAGATATTCTTGCAAATGGTGGGTCCAGTCATGTTATTTTTGTTGGCCAAGAAAGTGCCACAACAGTAGTTGTGATGGAGAATCTAGTTCTTGATGGGTTTAAAAACTCGTTGTTTTCTTATAATACTGCAGATTCTGCAATCTGTTTTGGAAATAATACTGTTATCAATCTGCAAGAAGATTTAGTTGATACTGCAGCACTTGCACGAGATCTTATATTTGGTACCGGTATTCCTGATCGTTATGAAGTAATGACACTTGATTTGCGGAATCATTCATTAGATTGTGATGAGTTTCAAATTGTAGTTGAAGGAAATACAACGGACGTTGCGCTTCGCATTAAAAACGGTCGCATTTTAAAACCTTCATTTAATCATGAAAACACTAAAATAATTCTTGATTCAGTTGAGCTTGTTTTGTTAGCAGATACGACTTTTAGTGGGGCAGCTATTGATATTGAAGGAAATTGTCGATTGTCTGGTAATTCTGACGCCATTTTTAGATGGGTCTCTTCTGGCGCGTTTACTATTAAATCAGGAGCTACACTCTGTATCTCTGATGGAGTAACATTTTTTCATGATAATTCACAAGGAGATACGTTTATATTTGAAGATGCGACCGCAAAATTAGAACTTATTGGTGGCAAGTTTCAGAGAAAAGTTTTTGAGTCTGAGCAAGCACCTTTGGTTTTAACAAAAGGGCTCATAATTATTGATCATACTGCCTGTATGAATGTAGGGGATCAGAATATACAGCTGGGGAATGGTGAATCTGCACAAGATGTAAGTATTGAAATTCGTCCAGGAGCTACCTTGCGTGTTACGGGAACTGGCTCATTGGTGTACAGCAATACTCATTAAGAATAAGAAAAACGGGAGATATACAATGCAAATAAACAAGGTACTGAGTTTTGTTTTGTTAGTGAGCTATGGGGTAGTTCAACCAACTATTAATTTTGGCAGTAGGGATGCAGGATTTATTATTAATAATGGTCTTCTAGCATTAGGCAGTGCTTCATTGTCAGAAGGAACACTGATAATGAATTCTGATAGCAACATAACCTCATCAGGCATGCATTGCTCACATATGAGACTTGAAAAAGCTGATGATATTGAGACTGGTAGTATAGAATTAAATGGGAACATCTCTCTGGGAGCATCGCTGGTATTGAATACAGAGAACAAGCTTACGGTAGATGGCGGAACCATTACTGAATCGGTCTCAGTATTTTCGGATGAAAGTGCACCAGCAATTATTGAAGGGCATGGAAGATTTGATCATGCCATATTAGTTTCGTCACCGTGTGCTCTTGCTCTGCGCTGGGATGGTCCATTAAATACTGATATTGATTTGCAATCATCTAATGGGGTGTCCAAACTTGTGCTTCAAAAAGATTTATTATTGAGCCCACACAGCAGAGTTCGCTCTTCTTTTGGAGATAATCCAATTATTGCATGCAATGGCTTTCGATTACTGTTGGGTGGGGATGCTGTTATGGAAACCATACTCACCGACAGCATGGTCTTGACTGATGCAAATATTGAATTAACAGGACCAGTAAGATTAGATAATGCTATCTATTCTTTTAATAGTGAAGGGGCATTTATTAATGGAAGTGGCAATCGATTTATGTTTTCTAATGATGGAAAGATACTAGCAAATGGTGTTTTGGTATCATGTACTCATATGACATTTACGAACGTAAATGCATTTAGTTTTATATCTCAATCAGTAGTGGCTAACGCAATGTTAAATGTAGGCATGTTTCGTTTCCGTGATGTAATTATTGAAAGCTATTCAGAGAGTGGTGTAAAACGTTCACTTTCTCTGACTGGTGATATTATAAGTGAATCAATAGATATATTTGATGGAGACTGCAATTTTGGAGCAGCTGTATTAACTATGAATACTGATATAAGAGTTGGAGATAGTTGGCGTTTTTCAGAAGATGCAACTATTAACGGTAATAATTTCCACTTAAATCTCAATGATGGAGAACTATCAGTAGATGAAGGATGCACGCTGACATTACGTAATATTGTTCTTGATTATGTTACTACGTATTCAATTTACGGCTCAGGAACGATACATATGTCTGGGGTAACTATTATTGTTGATAGAGATTCTGGTAATATCGATTGGACTGGTGGGCCACGCATTATTATTGATGGTCCGGTAACAGTAGTGACTGGAGACAGAACCATTTCTGTTAATAGTATGAGTGAGATTAATGGAGTTACGGTTTTTTATGATGCACTGGGAACCGGTGCTGTTGATAGTATTGTTGGGTTTGTAGGATCAGGTCGTGCAGTAAGTATGGATAAAATAATATCAGATACTGGTCCGAGTACCCCGCAAAACTTATCATTTACAACGTCAGATCAGCTTGCAGCAACAGAATATTTGTATCCGGCGCTTGCCGGAATGACCTCGCGTGTTATGACCTTTGCAAAAGCTGCAGACGGTGAATCACCTGCGGGAGGAGATTTGGTATTTGATGGAAAAGGTCGGAGCATTGTGTGCCCTTCTATTCAGTCAAGTATGCTTTCAGAAGGAGATTCATCTGCGGTTATTGTGGTAGGTGATGGAATTGCTGCAACGCAAGTGACGCTTACTAATCTGACTATTGAAGGATTTAAGTTTCCTTATGTGGCGTATATGACAGAAGGTGATACGCTTAACTTTGGTAATCATACAAGATTGATATTGCAAGAAGATTGGATGGGAGAATTGACACTTGATAGAACATTTGTTTGTGGCTCTAGTACTTTAGCAACGTATGAAAAAATTGTTATTGATTTGCAAGGACACGTATTAGATTTAGGAAATACTGGCGCTCTTATGTTGCAAGGTGCAGGGAATAATGAGCTGCATATTATAAATGGGCGTGTTCGTAATCTTGCGCAAACAAATCTTGCCTGTATGCCTGGCAATACACTTGTGTTTAAAGATGTGATTTTAGAGCTTGCTGATGCATTTGTTATAACCAATGGTGCAGTACGCTTTGAAGGCAATTGTACTATTACCGGGTTGTCGGGTACTGCATTTATTTTTGGAAGTGCAGAACAAACACTTACTATCGCATCAGGAGCGCGCGTAACATTAACAGACGGCATGGTGTATCGCCATAATAATCAAGACTCAACAAGTTTTGTTTTTGCCGATTCAACAGCTCAATTAGAGCTTGTTGGAGCAGCGTTTGCGCATTGTGATACAGAAAATCATTTACAGCTTACGAAAGGCTCTCTGTTGATTGATCATAAAGTTTTTATTGATGCGGGAACAAATGGTGGTATTTGGCTTGGTGATGGTGAAAGTGCAAATAATAACGTAACTGTTGAAATACGACCAGGTGCAACTATTACCGTGCAATCTGGTCTGTTAAAGTATGCAAATGTTGTTGCTTCATAATAGTATTTCGTATTTTTAATGAAAAAAGAGGCTTGCAATTTTGTGAGCCTCTTTTGTTTTTTAGTGAGATCTTTATACAGTGTGAGCCTTCTAAGATAGCGTATTTTTGGCACCTTTTTTTCTGATGTTTGCATTCATTGGTATTAATGCGGCATATCATAGAACAATAGTTGGAGAGGAATAACGCTAGACAGAAGGATGAGTATGAAAAAGATGTATCAGTTAGTAGTTGTATTGATAAGTATTTGGCAAGCAATGATTACGCTTCATGCTACCATCAATTTTGGAAGCGCTGATTCATGTATTATGGTTGCTGAGGGGACATTAGATCTCGGCAGCGCTCACTTGTCTGACGGTTTGATTCGTGATGCGAGTGGTGCTGGGCTTGTAATGACAAGCGCAGAGTGTACACGCATGACACTTGAAATTGATAATGTTATGAATGGCTCAACGACTGATGTTACAAAAATAGTACTTGATGGAACTCTTAGTTTAGGCGGAGAAAGCCTTGGAACAATTGTTCTTGAGCCAGGAGATTCGCTCAAAGTTGCTGGAGCAAATTTGTATCAAACTGTGTATATGAATGGATCTGAAGAAGCGCCAAGCATGCTAGAGGGTACAGGATTTGTAAATTTTGACATTGTTATACATGATTCTGCATATGGAATAGTTTCTTGGGATGGGCCGCTGAATGCGAGTATTTATTTGGGTGCTACAGCTGAAGACCGTACCACAGCATTGATCTTAGACAACAATCTTACGTTTGCTCCTTTTTCAATGATAACCGCATGTGATACAGATACTGGAACGAATGAGGTACGATTTAATGGATTTAAAATGTTGTTTGGTGGCGACGAAGATGGGCCAACTATTATACATAACTCTCATCAATGGGTTGATGCAAATATTCAGTTAACAGGACCTGCTTTGTTGGCAAGTAATAAGACAATTTTTGCAAGAAATGATTCATACATGTATGGCGATGGGAATGCGTTTATATTTGGCACTGGAGCTTCATTAAATTTTGATGATGCTACTGCGTCCTGTGAGAATATTGTCTTGCAAGATTATGCTGGCGGATGCGTTCTTAATGGCAGACTTGAATGTAATCATGTCACATTTATTGCTATAGATGGTAGATCAGTGACTCTTGAAAAAGGAGCAGTACAAGGAGCTCGCATTGATCCTTTTGATGGTGACGCTGATTTTGATAGTGGGCATATTGTTTTGAATAGTGATCTAAGCATACTTGGTACATGGACATTTTCCGGTGATACTATCATTGACGGTAATGGATTTCATTTGGACATCTCAGGAGGAACACTACACGTAAACAATGCGGTCACCGTAATTCTTCGCAATGTTATACTTGATAATGTGCAATCAAGTTCACTTGCAGGTACAGGAACACTTAACCTTTCCAATGTTACTCTTATTGTTAATTCTGCATCTGAAGAGAATATTATTGATTGGTCATCAAAGACTCCGCTCGTGATTGATGGGCCTGTAACGTTTATTACGGGGCTCAAAGGAGTTTCTGTTGCTCAAGGAAGTACTATAAATAATGTTACGGCATATTATGATACGCTTGGCGCGTCAGATGAAGCGAACGTAAGTGGTTTTACCGGCACTGGTTTTTTACAGTGGGTTGATGCAACAGGATCTGTTTTAGAGGGATCATTTACCGTTATAGGAAATTCTCGATTACAAAAATCAATATACTTATATCCTGATTTAGTTGGAACCAATCCGTGCACCATCTCATTTGCTAAAGCAGGAGGGGGATCTATCCAGTATGATGGAAGAGGAAGAACATTGTTCTGTCCTCGTACTACGCTTGATCTTTTATCTGAGGGAGAATCTGAAGCGGTATTTTTTGTTGCAGATGGGACACATGTCTATACACAGAATATTACCATTGATGGGTTTAAGCCAGCGCATGTATCTTTTGAGGATGTAGCAACAACCTCTTTTGTTTTTGGTGATAGTACTTTTGTGATACTTCGAGAGGATTTAACAGGAGAGTCTGCACTTGAGCAAGTATTATTATTTGGATCTTCCAGTCGTACTGGGCAAGATATGATTTTAGATTTAAATGGTGGAACTATTGATTTACAGGATGATTCTGCAGCAATTGTTCTGCAAGGAGCGGGGAGCTCAAGTCTTCGTATTCGAAATGGTAGGTTATTACATGTGTCTGGCTCAAAAATACGAACGAGCAATGGTAATACTATTATTTTTGATTCTGTTGAAATACTGCTTGCAGGCGACACAGCATTCTCTAATGGCGGCTTTCGTATAGAAGGTGCTTCATCAGTGTATGGTGTACGAGAATCGGTGCTAACAGTGCGTCCACATACAGATTCTGCGTTTACGATTGCTCCGAGTGCAACGTTTACTGTGTGTGATGGTATTACGTATGAGCATGAGAGTATACGGAGTGTTGATTTTGTTTTAGAAGGATCAGATTCGTCTTTTGTTTTAATTGGAGGGCTTTTCAAACGTACCGATGTGGGAGCAAGCGCACCGCTTATTTTAAAGCGAGGTGTTCTTGTAATTGATCATACATCATACCTGAATGCAGGCACTCAAGGGATTACATTTGGGGATGGTCTTATGAGTGAGGAAAATCTGAAAATTGAATTCCGACCTGGAGCTACTCTCACCGTGCTCGAGGGAAGCGTTGCGTATAATAATGTAGAGTTAGGTGGTGGGGCATAATGCTTCTGGAGAAAGCTTTACTTTGATTTTTTGAGGAATGTTGTGGTGCTTTACTGCTTTTTTTTATACCTCAATACCTGGTGATTCTGTTTTCAGGGGAGAGATATGAAAAATAAAGTATATGTATTTGGTGTGCTTATAGTAGCATTAAGTGGGTATGTATCAGCGCGTATTAACTTTGGGAGTAGAGATTCAGGATTTATTCTTGATGGAGGAAATCTGCAGCTTGGTTCAGCGGTGCTTGAAGGTGGACTAATTCGTGATACTATCGGAAACTCATTATCTACGGGAGAGTCAACGTGTACTCAAATGACGTTTGAGTTAACAGATCCTTTAACAGCAGCTACTCGTGTGATGCAGATGAGTGGTACTGTTGATCCAGGCACGTCTATTATACTTAATAATAATCAAACGTTAACAGTGAATGGCGCTCAAATCCCAGAACATATTTATGTGCATGGCCTAAATGCAGAGCCAAGTAGTATTGAGGGGTATGGAGAATTTGCAGGCACTATTGAGGTTGCATCAAATGCAAAATTACTCATGAATTGGGCCGGTACGTGTAATCAAAATATTGTTTTGACTGCTGATTCTGCTGCAGAGTATGATGGCGAAACACTAATTACTCCAGCTGATACCAGCATTGTCCAACTTAAAAATGATTTTGAATTTGTTGCACCTGGTACTATTATAACCAATGGTCAAGGTGATTGCATTTTTGATTGTAATGGCTACAAGCTGACTATTGGGGGTAGTAGTTCTGAAGATGTCAGTATTAATAATGTCCTTATTATTCAGAATCCTTATGTTCAGTTATCAGGGGCACTGAGTATTTTTACACAAGCAAGTATCTGTGTAGATGGTGGTATACTAGATGGGCAAGGGAATTCCCTTGCATTTTTTGACAATACTGCGTCTTTGCATAATAGCGGAAGTAATCAGACCACGCTTAAAAATATTGTACTCCGTAATGTTCAGCCACAAAATATATCAGGCAGCGCAGATTGGAATTTTTTACAAGCACGGATAGAGACACAAGCTTCTGAAATTCATGTGCCTACAGGAGTAAACGATGATTTTTTTACTGTTCTTGTTCCAGAAAGTTCGCTTGATGTGGAGGCAGCTATTGCGAGTGGAGTATCCAACCTTTTCTGTGGCTCTACCCAAATAGAAAGTGCTCAAGTTACATTGAGCAATTCATCATTAGGAAGCTTGGAAGTATCACTCAATAAAGATCTTGCTCTGTATAATTCGTGGTGGTTTAGTAACAATGCGGTGATTAAAGGGAATGGAAATAAAGTTATTTTTAGTCGTGTGACAGCTCAGTTGCCAGAAGTAGAAGAATCTTCGCTGGTTCGTGTTGGGACCTTTATTTTTGGTTCATCATCTATAAGTTTTGAAAATATTACGCTTGAAAATGTTATGCCTGATTCATTCAATACATGGAATGGCAATCTGTTGCGTGTATCTGATGTGCAGTGGATTGATTCACAAGGGCAACATCTTTGTATTACTGGTTTTACTGATAGGGCTGCAGAAATATATCTACCTGGAGAGAGTGGCCTTGCCGGAGATCTTTTTGCAAATGCTCTTATTTTTAACAACGGAGTCCGTATTGATATGCAGAGTGATGCAACGCTTACCACGTCATGGACATTTACTGAAGACTCTGTGATTGATGGTCATGGTGCAACTTTTGATGTTACAAATGGGTCACTGTTAATGAATTCTAATAAGGTCTTAACGCTTCATAATATGACATTAAATGGTGCTAAAACTGCATTGTTTAGCAATTTTGGTTCTATAATGTTATCAAATGTTACCATTGTGCTTGGTGAAAATACAACATGGAACGGTAGTATGCATGTTACAGGGCCATTGACTGTTGTAACAGCAGATAATTACTTGCATGCTACGAGTATGGTTATTGATAATGGTACTGCATATTATGATACGGTAGGTTTTGACGACATTAATAATTTTACGGTTGATGCTGGTCGCGTAATGCATATTGGTGGTGCGCCAACGACAGGAACAATCAATATTAGTGATAATGTGAGCTTGGATAAAAATGAGTACTTATTCCCGTATGATGATGTTCAAGGGAGAGTTATAGAATGCACGAGCTCAGGGGTATATAATGGTCATGGACGCACATTATTTTTCCCTTATTCTGAGGGGTTTAGCTCAGGCAGCGCGAGAGTTCTTTCGGTTGCAGCAGGGCAAAGCCTTGTAACGACTAATATGATTGTTGATGGGCTTGTGCCTTCAGAGCATCTTGATCTTGTAGGGAGTTTGTATTTTGGTCATGACACGTTAGTGCGCTTGCATCAAGATGTTACTTTGGATTCCGTATTGCGATTTGGATCTGAAGATGGATCATCAAGTGAAGAGAGCATGGTTCTTGATTTGCAGGGTCATACGCTTGATCTTGGTACAGGTTGGATTAATCTGTATGGCGGCGAGAGTGATGATAATGAGTTAGTTATTCGCAATGGGCGTATTCTTGTCCGTGATAGTGACATATTGGTCGTTGCAGTAGGTAATACATTAGTTTTTGAAAATGTTGAGATTGTATTAATAAATACCGATTGGGTTCATGATGCCGGTAATATTCGTTTTGAAGGCATGTGTTCTATCTCTGGTTCAGAGGGCAATACAGTTACCTTGAATTCATCTGGAAGTATGGTGATCGCTGAAGCGGCAACGTTAAAATTATGCGATGGAATTGTGTGGAGCCATAGTAGCACCAGTAATTTTTCTTTTAGCAGCAGTACGTCTACGCTTGAGCTTATGGGAGCAACTTTCCGGCGCCCTGATTTTGTCTGTAATCCGAGCCAAGAGTTAGTTCCTGCGTCACAGTTCTTTTTATCTGGCGGTCGAATGATTGTTGATCATAAATCGTATATTCAACCAGGTCTTGGTGGGATTTATTTAGTTGATAATTTAGATATTCAATTACGCCCAGGTGCAAGTTTGGTGGTCAGCAACAATGATGTTGAAGGCAGTCAAAATGCAAGTGCTGGTACTTTAGTATATGGACAAGATTAATTATATAGAATGCGAAAAAACATTATTTCAGGGGGATATATGAAAAAAAATATTTATCTGCTCGGTGCGCTTATAATGAGCACCAGTTGTATCATAACTGCACGCATTAATTTCGGGAGCGAAAATTCTGGATTTGTTGTAGCAAGTGGAGCATTGGCATTTGATTCTAGTACTCCAACAGTTCTTGATGGCGGGCTCATTCGAGATCGAGCAGGGAATGCTATTACGGCAGTAAATGGTCTTGCATGCAGTAATATGACATTTGATCTTCTTGGTGAATTACAAGTTGAGCCATATGAAATGAAAGTAGATGGAGTTGTTATTCCTGGCGGCAGTATTACTTTGAGTAATGATCAAAAACTAACGGTGCGAGATGGTTTGATTGTTGGGGCGGTAACAGTTGCTGGCGCATCTGATCATCCAAGTATTATTGAGGGATGTGGTGAATTTGATAGCACGCTAACTATAAACAATAATGCTGCGTTAAATATTCGTTGGACTGGACCACTCAATAAGAATATTTCTATGACAGCACTAGAGGCTCAGGATGGCTCAACGCCTGCAGATACTTGTTGCGTTCAATTGAATCAAGATCTTGAGTTTGCGCCGGGATGTTTTTTTGTGCCAACTCGAACTAGTTCTGGTGATTGTTTTGTAAATTGTAAGCATAATGACACTCAATATACATTGAGTATGGGCGGTACTGCATCAGAATATTTAGCTATTGATCATGATTTTACTATTACAAATCCAGATGTTCGTTTACATGGTCCTCTTGTTATTAATAATACTAAAACACTCAATATTGGAGGAGGGCGTCTGGAAGGATCAGGAAATACGGTGAAATTTGAGGCGATTTATTCTTTTATTAATAACAAGGGTGTGCAAACAACTCTTAGTAATGTAGTGTTTTCTCACACAACACCTAATAGCTTTCAGGGAGCTGCTGCGTGGGAGTTTGTAAATTGCCATATAATGAGTAATGCGTATTCGTGGTATGTCAATCAATCACTCAGTCTTGATTTACAAGCAGAGTCTTTTGATATGACGGCTCGTTTAGTGAATCAATATACTGATTTATTTGTAGGAGATGCTTCATTTGCTGCAACCACACAAGGTGAGCTTGAGTTGTCATTACATACTGATATTTCGGTATATGGTCGGTGGCAATTTAATGATGTTGGTACTATTAAAGGTAATAATAAAACAATTACCTTTTGTTCGGTGCAGCAGGAAGTGTCTCCTGGAGTAGAAGAAACGGTAAAGCAAGGGATCCTTGCTATTGGCTCAACAGGAATGCGTTTTGAAAATGTAACATTGGCTCAGATGAAAGATGTTGTTATTGATACGTCTCTAAGTGGGAACAGCCTATATTTGTGTAATGTCCAATGGCACCATAATGATGGTAATAGTATTTTTGTTACCGGGCTTTATGAAGATGCAGCTGAATTGCACCTTGTTGTTGATTCAAATGAAGTTGCAGGAGATATTTTTTCTACTAATGTTACATGGGCAAATGCTGCACGAATTGAATTATGTGGTGATACTACCGTGACTTCATCTTGGACATTCAATGATGATTGTGTGATTGATGGGAAAGGGGCGGTTCTTGATGTAAATGGGGGCGTTTTTAAAATTGCTCCAGAGGCTACGCTCATACTCCGCAATGTCGTTCTCAAAAACGTTTCAGCAGGGTTATTTCAGCATACAATAGATTGTACAGGAGCTGCCCGGCTTTCAAATGTAATTATGGAATTAACTGAAGATATTACGTGGAATAAAGATATTAGACTAGAGGGACCAGTTACCGTAATTACTGGCTCTCATACATTGCATGGCTTTACTGTTGAAGTTGGAACCGTATTGTACGATACGCTTGGCGCTGACGATGATGGAAATGTAACGGTATGGTCAGGACAAGCTCTTCATATTGGCACGGTTTCTGGTGGCAGTGGTGGGGGTTCTAATTATAATCCTCATACAACGGGAACCATTACGGTAGATGGCAATGCATCGCTTGATAAAAATGAGTATCTATTTCCAAACTTTGAAAATCTTGAAGGAAGACTCATTCACTGTACCAATAGTGGTCTATTGTATGGTAATGGAAGAACTCTTGTATGCCCGCAGACTCATGGGCTTGGTGCCGGAAGTGGTGTTGTGCTTACAGTAGATAGTGGGGCAATATTAGAGACAACACAAATGGTTATTGATGGACTTGTGCCATCAGAACACTTAGATGTTTCAGGAGATTTGTATTTTGGAAATGGTACTATTGTTCGGTTGCATCAAGATACAGTACTGTCTGAGCCATTACGATTCGGGTCTAATTCTGATGAGGTTACGGGCGCATATATGGAACTTGATCTGGGTGGAAATACTTTAGACCTTGGATTGAGTAATGGTATTCATGTGTATGGCCAGATAGATGCTGAAAATTCTTTGGTTATTAAAAATGGTAGAATTATTCTCAATGGGAGTGCGCAGCTAGGAGTAAGCTCCGCACATAATGAATTGGTTCTTGAGAATATTGAGATTGTTCTTAATGCGACTGATTGGGTATATGATTCTGGTTGGTTGACTATAGGGGGGAATTGCCGTATTTCAGGTTCTGCAGGTTCAGCGCTTATTATGTCATCACCTGATGAGTTTGAGATACGAGATGTATCTACACTGACGTTGTGTGATGGTATTGTGTATAGTCATTCATCGTCAACCGATTTTGTTCTTGCCAGTGCTTTAGCGACACTCGAGCTTATTGGGGGCACATTTAGGCATCCTGATTATAGTGCACCAGACACTCTCAATGGTGTGCTAACATTGTCAACAGGGCGATTGGTAGTAGATCATAAATCATACATGCAACCAGGAAGTGTAGGAATGGTCTTGGATTCAAATCTTATTATAGAGCTGCGGCCAGGAGCAACAATAGTGGTAGGCACTTATGTTGATGATTCATTGCAAGATACGACAGCAGGTACCTTAACATACGGTAATTAAGTATATATCAGGCAACAATAAGAGCCGGAGATGTTTTTGCGTCTCCGGCTCTTATTGTTGGTGCTTTTATATGTACTGTTGAGCTTTGATTATACGTTCATGCATAGTAGTTAAGGGATGTATGTATTAATCAAGGGGGATCTATGAAGAAGCATGTTTCTATATACTATAGTTTTATGTTTTTTATACCGTGTGCATCAGTCTTTGCAGGTATTAATTTTGGCAATGGTAGTGGATTTATTATCGAAAATGGAGCATCGCTGGATGTAAGCGGCGCCGAGTTTACTGGAGGAAGTATTAAGACAGAAGGGGGTGCTATTATTATGAATACCCCTTTGATTGGCCATAACACAACAATTAGTATCCAGAATACAGGGTATCAGCCGCGTACTATTACATTTGATGGTTCTCTTAATGATACAGAAACACTCACGTTGGGCAATGATCAGTTTTTAGTGATGGATGGAACAATCGTTACACAATCATTGATTGCATCTGGTTCACATGGGTATCCGAGTATGCTCAGAGGCGTGGGAAATACTATTGCTGGCTCAGGCATAACCGTTTCAACAGGTGCAACATTGCGTATTGATGTAGCAGGTACATTAGATGCAAATATTGAGTTGCAAGGTGATGGTGAGGCAGAAGGAGAAGGGGAGAATCTTGCAAAAATTATCCTTGATTCTGATTTGACGCTTGCTCCGGGTAGAGGAATTACAACATCCCAAGATGGAGGAAGTAATATTGTGCACTGTAATGGGCGGAGACTTTCATTAGGTGGGTTTACTGAAGGGCCTGTCGTGTTATCAGGCAGCCAGGATTGGTGGCTTGCAAATATTAACTTAACGGGGCCTTTTGAAATTGCACAGGGCACTGCGCTCGCACTCAGATCATCTCTCGGCATTCCTGAGTGCGCGTATATTAATGGGAATGGAAATACATTTAATTTTAAATCAAATACGACATCTGGGTTTGATCTAGGCAATCTTGATTGCACTATTGTGGATACAGTTTTTACCAATATGTCTTTGAACTGTATGATTAATACCAACAATCTCCATCTAGTAAATTGTACGTTTAAAAATGCAACAGGGGGGCAGTCAATTACTGTGACCGGGGATGTGAAGGCGGGACCACTTAATATTTTTGATGGAGCTTTTACATTTGGCAATGGGGTTATACGTTTAAATTCAAACGTTGCATTGCAGGGGGCTTGGTATATGAGGGCGAGTCAAAATCTAGTTATTGATTTAAATAGCAATACGCTTGATATGGCGGCTGAAGGTTCGTTTATCTCTATGCCTGATAGTTTTACAACAGTAACCATTAAAAATGGTCGTATTGCAAACCTTTCAAGCTCTCAGTTTGCTGGTACATTAAATACTTACTATGTGTTTGAAGATGTTGAATTTACTATGGCGGCTGATTGGGTAATTGCTGAGGGGGTTGGGGTTACTTTTAAAGGTAATTGTACTGTGAGTGCGTCCACGCCGGATCTTGTATTGTATAATTATTCACAGCTCAATTTTTGTATAGACGCAGGGTCATCTTTGACTCTTCAAGATGGAGTTGTGTATTGTCATGGACTACCAGCAAATAGCTTTGTCATGACTGATAGCAGTTCGCGGCTTGTGCTTATTGGAGCAACGTTTCGTCGAAGTGATTGTGAAGGAGAGGTATCTCCGCTTCAGTTAACAAAAGGCTGTTTGATTATTGATCATATCTCATATTTACAACCTGGTAACTCAGGCATACAAATTGGTGATGGGACTTCTCCTTCAAACAATCTGACTATTGAAGTGCGTCCATCCGCATCATTACGTATTGGTTCTGGTGGACGCGCAAGTGAGGGTGTTGTTGTGTATGCAAATGCGCCTGAGATTCCTGCGTAAGATGTGCCTCTGAAAAGAGCAACGGGAAGAGTTAGAGATTTATTGACCTTTACAACCATGATTGTTTACACACTTGCTATGTCGTATTCAAGGTAGTGTGTAAAGGATTATGATGGTATTTATTATTTTTTTAGTAGCCCTCTGCACCGGGTGTATAGTTGAGCCAACAATTATTTTTGGTGACCAGGCAGCAAGTATTGTGGTTGAAAATGGATCCACCTTACAACTTAATGGGGATGTGTTTATTACCGGAACAGTCGTTAATAATGGAACAATTACTGTTGCAGAAGGTGTTTCATTTGATACTTCTCAAGGTGTGTATATTGACCATGGCGGTGTGAAGCGGTTCTTTACTGAAGATACTGATTTGACAACTGATCTGAGCTTGTCTTCTTTGAATACTCTTACCCTAAGCTCTTTGGATGAAGGTGGGGGGACTATTATAGTAAGTGGTACCGGGCAAAAAATTACATTTTCTGATTCTGGTGTAAATCAGTTAATTATTGGTAATAATACCACAGTCATATTTCGCTGCATCGAACTCGTGGGATATTTTGATGGAGCCATTTCTTTTGGGGAAGGATCGGTGGTGCAGTTTGCAGCAAGCACTGTTACTTTGACCAAGGATATAACTGCTTTTACTCCTCTCTTTTCTTTTGTGGTTCATCCTGACATGACAGAAACGCCTTCATATATTAGAGGCAATGGCCATGTATTTGTTTTGACAGATGGCGTACTGTATGTAGAGCTAGATGCAGCGTTGACTATTGAAAATGTACTGTTTGCTGCGCTCAATGGAAATCATATTCAAGGGCATGCAGGATCCACTATTGAACTTTCTGATTGTGTATTACAACTCAAAGATGAGGTGGCGTTTACAGGCGGAGAGCTGGTTATTAATGGATCGGTTGTTATAACTGGCGCTGGCTCATTTGAATATAGCTCACACGCAGGTATTCGTATTAAAGAATTTTCATCTCTTACCTTGCAAGGAATTGTTTTTGCGTATAGCTCAGACGCTGAAGCACCCAGCATCAGCGGAGAATCATCTCACGCAACGTCACAGCTTATTCTTGATAGTGGGGTGCTGCGATCAACGGTTCCAGAGCTTAATCTCTTTAGCCTGCAAGTTATGAGTAAAGGTAATTCAGTGCTTTTCTCAAATCCTCTAGAAGAAGGGTATGGAGTAGTAAATATTGGTGGCCTAGAAGCCAGTAACAATAGTTCTTTACGTTGCAGCTCAGGCACGCTTACTTTGTATGATGTCATGTGCAATGTGGTTGATTATTGACAATAAGGTGTGAAGAAGAGATTTAAAAGAATACGTAGATTAAAAACAGGAGTGGAGAGGTATGAAAAAATATATAGGCCCTGTTGTGGCCCTTGGTGTAATGACAATGACTGCCGGAGTATTTGGTGCGCAGAGCTTGGTGGGAGCTGCGTTTGAGAATGAAGCAATTGAAGGAGGATTTTTAAAAGATCGTATGCCTTGGCTTCATACTCGTTTGAATGACTGGCAAAAATATTTAGATACTAAGCCATTAATGGATTATGTTCCTGCTCCTGCCGATGAAGAAGTCGGATTACAATTTAGCCATGCATGGGCAAACAAAGGCTTTGATGATAAAGGTAAAGTGACTGATCCATCAGTTGTTGAGCTAGGGCGTGCATCATTTTTAGTGAAAGATGCCTTTGTCGCAAGTCGATTACTTGCGCAAGAAGAAGCGCGTGTGTTTCGCTCTGTTGGTGATGCGGCACCAATTGCAAACAACAGCAGGCATTTTTTATATTTGTTGTCAGGGCAAGAAATAGCGTTTGATAGCGCTCGTTCACGACAAGAACTTTTGATTTCATATAGACGATCGTTTTTGCATAAAAGATTATCATTATATGTTGATTGCCCTGTTATCCGCCAAGAAAATACTATTGATTTAGCACCTATGGCAGAAATTACCCGTGCGAATCGTGATGCGCTTGTTGATGCAGCTACGTTAAATAATGCAGCAGTACGAGGAGTTCTTGGTGGAGTACGTGAAGGAGCGGAAGCACCCGGCTTTTATCAGTCTTACAGTAATATGAATAATTTCTTACATCATGTCCTTAAAGATACTGGTATCTCATTTGTCAGAAATCAAGAAGAAATAGGGCTTGGTGATATGAGAATTACTCTTTCTTATAATCAGCCGATTCGGTATGTTGATGCATCATATTTTGGTCTTCAATTAAAGCTTAACACCGGTAAAACAGCACGAAACATCGCGCTTGCAGAACCATCTCTTGGTGATGGGTGCACAACAGTATCTGGTCATGCGCGGCTTGCATGGCATCGTGGATTGTTTATCAATCCATTTGTGAGCCTGCAAGTTGGTTACAGTCTCCCAGCTCGGCAAGGCGCTCGCGTTCCGTATTTATTAAGCTACAATGGCGTGAGCCATATTGGCGATCGGATGATTGAAGTTTTTCCAAGAACTATTCCTTTCTGTGATGTGATTGGTATGGGAGGAGCGGCATTTACTGAGTATCCCGAAACGGTCGTTCGTGGTTTTGCATCAACCGTTCATACAGTTACTATGCACAAAGGTCTTTCATGTACTTTTGAGCTTGGTAATACATTTGAGCACTGTTTTGGTAAGCCAATGTTTGCAACTATGTTGTATCGGTTTAGCGGACAGCAGCAAGCTCATATTTCAGGGATTGAAAACCCCGAAAAATATGCACTTGATAGAGTAACAGCAGGGACGGGAGCTCGGAGTCATGACATATTGCTTTCAGCGGGATATCGTTTAAGCACTTTATGTAGCATTCATGGTGGCTTGCAGCATCGTTTTGCCGGTAAAAATGTAAGTAAAGAGACCCGCGTGTTTGGGGGCGTGTCACTTCAATTTTAAAAAATAGTTTGCTTCAGAGTAGTGTATTATGTTGTGAGTCATCAAAAAACCCTTTATTTAAGAAGGTTTTTTGATGACTCTTTTCTTTTCTTCTCATTCTTATCCATTTCTTGTGTATACTGAATGCGTATACATACAGCTAAATCAGTTCAAAATATTGATTTTGTCGACGAGGCAATCCACATGCGCTGCAATAACTTTTTTAATTTTGTAGTAAGTGAGACTGGATTGTTTTGCGATGCTTGTAATCACGTCAACTTTGCGTGTGTTGCATGCATGTATGTGCAAAGTATGATTTTAAATTAGTTTTGTTAGAGTGGGGGCTTTATAAAATGATAATGCAAACTATAAGCCGATTTTTGTTGGCTTGTGTTCTGGGAATAGGAACAATTCAGAGTAGTACTGAGCGAAATATCCCTATTGGTTGGGGTGTTGTGACCGCTGTAGGACTTATGGCAAGTGCTGTAGCAGTGTATAAGCTCACAAAATCAAAAAATACTTTAAAAAAAGTTCGTGCAGCGCTTAAAAAGAATCTACGCAGTATGCGCTTGCAAATAGATGAGGAGGCTGCAGAGCATGGTATCTCTGTAAGCACCTTAGTACTAACAGTTGCAGGGCTTGTCTCTTTGCTTGGCGGATATAAAGTTGGTGCGGCAGTCTTAAGCCAACAACAGGTTGCCTCGGCACCGAGTGCGTCTCGGCCTGCGACAGCGCCTGAGTTGCGTCCAGGAGATCCTGGGTATCGTGAAACGCGTCCTGGGTATAATTCAGAAGGTGAGTATATATGGCAGTCTGATTCTGCTGCGCCGAGGCAAGCAAGTGAGCCTCGGCGGGTTAAGGCAACGGAACACCCTAAGGGTTTGGGGCCACTCTATGGTTGGGATCCTGTAAAACAAAAATTATATGAACGGGCTACTATGGAAGAGAGATTAGAAATGCGCAAGAAAGTTTTGGGTGAAGATGATGACGAGCCTGATTTTTATGCATTATTTGATCCCGATGGATCAAGAAAGAAGTAAGTCTATCTAATTTTGGTTGGGGTCCTGTAACAAATGCATGGACCACTTTTTGCTATTTTTCTGTGCCTCTGGTACCTTTTGAGAAGTATGAAAACAACTACCTCTTTAGGAAACATGCATGAATCGAGAAAAAATTATTGTCCGTGGTGCCCGTGAGCACAATTTGCGTTCCGTTAATGTTGAGATACCTAAAAATAAACT